>JAESFI010000079.1_pt1 | contig 124914 bp, 110 predicted proteins | sample 9269361 | NCBI WGS metagenome assembly JAESFI01 (sample SAMN14504119, study PRJNA617095) | algae metagenome | isolation source: Brasilonema angustatum HA4187-MV1 and co-occurring heterotrophs from moss... | place: USA: Manoa Valley, Honolulu, Hawaii | collected 2009-07-20
ACGGCAAGCCGGGCCCCATCGTCATGCTTCAGGGCTGGCTCGAGTTCCAAGCCATGAAGCGCGGCGCCAATCTGTTGATGCGCCAGTCGCAGATGGGCCAAACCGATGTGTGAATCGGATAGCCCGCGTGCGGGAGAGGGGGCGCTCTGCCTTAGCAGCGGCGATTCAAGCCTCAACCTCCGCCGCTGCTGCTTTCAGCATTTTTTCCAGCGTTTCCAGTCGGTCAGCCTCCCGCGGTGGCTTGTCCCAGCGCAGGCGGCTGACGCGGGGAAAGCGCATCGCGACGCCGGATTTATGCCGCGACGAGCGCTGCAGGCCCTCGAAAGCGACCTCCAGCACCAGCCCCTTGTCGCCCTCGTGCACGACATGGCGGACCGGGCCGAACTTTTCCGTGGTGTTGCGGCGGACGAAACGGTCGATCCGCAGCAGTTCCTCGTCGGTGAAGCCGAAATAGGCTTTTCCGACCGGCACCAGCTCCTCGCCGGCCTCGGTCTCGGTCCAGACGCCAAAGGTGTAGTCGGAATAATAGGACGAGCGCTTGCCATGGCCGCGCTGCGCATACATCAGCACAGCGTCGATGATGTGCGGATCGCGCTTCCATTTCCACCACTGCCCCTTCGGCCGGCCCGGCAGATAGGGCGCATCGCGCCGCTTCAGCATCACGCCCTCGACCGCGTCGGCATCCTCGCCCGCGCCGGCGCTTGCCGGGTCGGCGCGTGCGGCGGTGAGCGCATCCCAGCTCGTGAGGGGGACGGTCGGCGACAGATCGATGCGGGGATCGTCGAGTTTCTGGATGAAGCTCTCTAGCCGCTCGCGCCGTTCCGCGAAAGGCAGCTCGCGCAGATCGTTCTCGTCATCGCCGAGCAGATCATAGGCGCGCAAATGGATCGGAAATTCCTTGATCAGCTTCGGCGAGACGGCCTTGCGGTTCAGCCGCTGCTGCAAGACGTTAAAGCTCTGCACGCGGCCTTCGCGCAGGATCAACAGCTCGCCGTCGATCGCGCCCGGCAGCCGCAGCGACGGCACGAGATCGGGAAAGCTTGCCGTGATGTCCTCGCCGGTGCGCGAATAGAGCCGCGCGGTGACGTGGTCACGCTCGTCGCGCCCGGCGACCGCCTGCACGCGGATGCCGTCCCACTTCCATTCGGCGACGTAGTCGGCGGGATCGAGGTTTTGGAAATCGCTGTCCTCGATCGCATGCGCCAGCATCACCGGGCGGAACGGTGCGGGATCGCGATTGACGGGCTTTTCGGCGCGGCCTTCCAGCCAGGCGAACAAATCGAGATAGGGGGCGCTGAGGCCCGGCCAGATCAGCTCGACCTCGTGCGGGTCCTTGTCGCCAAGTGCGGCGGCTGCTGTCTTCGCCAGCCGCGCGGAGATGCCGATACGCAGCGCGCCGGTGACGAGCTTCAACAGTGCCCAGCGGCCGGTCTCATCGAGCTCATCGAGCCAGCGTTCGAGCTGCTTTGGCAGCTCGGTTTTGCCGAGTGTGCGCAGCGTGGTGACGACTTCGGTGAGGGTGGGGGGCGGTGGGTTGTTGTGGGCGGCCAGCGCCGCCTTCGGCCACATCAGCGCGACCGTCTCCGAGAGATCGCCGACGTAATCGTAGCTCAACCCGAACAGCACCTCGTCCGTGCGCGACGCGATCAGATCGCGGATCAGCGCCGGCTTGGCATGCTTGAAGCTGAGCGCGCCCGTCAGCGCGGCCAGCGCATAGCCGCGGTCGGGATCGCCGACTTCGCGAAAATAGCCGGTGATCAGCCGCAGCTTGTTGTTGCGGCCGGGCTCGTAGGCGAGGCGGTCCAGCAGTTCGGCGAAGCGGTTCATGCCTCGGCCTCGTCCGGGAGCGGCGTCTCGGTTTCCTCCTCATCGCCATAGCCGACGAGATCGAGCGGCTGCGCGCGCAGGCCTCGCGACCGGCACCAATGCACCAGCGCGTCCTCCTGGCCGTGGGTGACCCAGATCTCGCCGGCGCCGGTCGCCGCGATGGTCGCGGTGAGGCCGTCCCAGTCGGCGTGATCGGAGATCACTAGCGGCAGCTCGACGCCGCGCTGCCGCGCGCGGGCGCGCACGCGCATCCAGCCCGAGGCAAACGCGGTGACGGGATCGGGAAAACGGCGCGTCCAGAGATCGGAGGTGGCCGAGGGCGGCGCCAGTGTGATGGTGCCGGCCAGCGCCGCCTTCTTCACGCCCATCACGGGCCTGAGCTCGCCGAGGTCGATGCCCCGGCTCTGGTAATACGCGGTGATCGATTCCATTGCGCCATGCAAATAGATCGGCGCGTCGTAGCCGGCCTGGCGCAGCAGCGCGATGACGCGCTGGGCCTTGCCGAGCGAATAGGCGCCGACCAGATGCGCGCGCTCCGGAAACAGCGCCACGGACGCCAGCAGCTTCTTCACCTCGTCCGCGGCATCACCGTGCCGGAACACCGGCAGGCCGAACGTCGCCTCGCTGATGAAGACGTCGCAGGGCACCAGCTCGAACGGTGTGCAGGTCGGGTCGGGCGCGTCCTTGTAGTCGCCGGAGGCAACGATGCAGGTGTCCTTGCACGTCACCGCGATCTGCGCCGAACCCAGCACATGGCCGGCCGGGTGGAATTTGACGGTGACGTCGCCGAGCCGGATTTCCTCACCATAGCTGATGACTTGCGTCGATCCGGCAAAATTCTCGCCATAGCGCAGCCGCATCATATCAAGCGTTTCCTGCGTCGCCAGCACGGCGCCATGGCCGGCGCGGGCATGGTCGGAATGGCCGTGGGTAATCACGGCCCGCTCGACCGGGCGGACAGGGTCGATATGGAAACCGCCGGGTTTGCAGCACAGACCGTCAGCAGTTGGCAGCAGGATGTCTTGCGGGCGCATGCCTGTTATATAGGTCGCGCCACCGCATCTTCGAGTCACCACCCGCTTCGCTTCCTGGTTCCCAATGCCCCTCCGCTTGTTTCAGACTTCCGGCGATCTCATGGCCGACCGCCGTTTCGAGTTCGCGCGCGACCTCCAGCTCAAGGGTGACCTGCCCGCCGCCGCCGACCTGTTGGAGCAGGCGATTGAGCTCGCGCCGAACTTCACCTCGGCCTGGTTCACGCTCGGCGAGATCCGTCAGCAACTCGGCGAGCGGGACAAGGCGATCGAAGCCTTCCGCAAGGCGCGCGATTCCGACCCCGAGGACCAGCACGGCGCCGGCCTGCATCTGATGCGGCTCGGCGGCGCAGAGATGGCGGAGATGCCCAAGGCTTACGTACAGGCGCTGTTCGATCAATATGCGCCGCGCTTCGAGCACGCGCTGATCAACGATCTCGGCTATCGCGCCCCCGCGCTGATCTTCAAGGCGGTGCTCGCCGCGCGCGTCGCCGCCAAGAAGCCCGCCTTCTTCAAGCGCACCATCGATCTCGGCTGCGGCACTGGCCTCGCCGCCGCTGCCTTCGCGAAACAGGTCGATTATTTCATCGGCATCGATCTCTCACCCGGCATGATCAAGGAAGCGCGCGCCACCGAGCTCTATGCCGAGCTCGAAGTCGCCGACATGATCGAAGGCCTGCGCAGCAAGGCTGATGCGAGCGCGAACCTCGTCGTTGCTGCGGATGCGTTCGTCTATCTTTCCGATCTCGCGCCGGTGCTGATGGAAGCCAGGCGCGTGCTGATATCCGGCGGCGTGCTCGCCTTCACGCTGGAGACGCATGATGGCAGCGGCATCGTGCTCGGCGAAGGTTTGCGCTATGCCCATTCGGCGGAATATGTCCGCGGCGCCATTGCGAAGGCCGGACTGAAGCTGCTGACGCTAGAGCCGGCCTCGCCGCGCAACGAGAACAACGAGCCGGTGCGCGGCCTCGTCGTCGTTGCCGAGAAAACTTGAGTCTAGGCGCTAAACACCCTGCAATTTAAGCGTCATTGCGTCGCAAAGCGACGACTTCCTACTTGCGAGCCGCGCTGCCTTCCCAGCACAATGCGCGCACTAGGGAGAAACAAATAATGACCAAGAATCCATCGCGGCGCGATTTCAGCGCCGGCGCGCTCGCCACCATCGCTGCATCCACTCTGCCTGCGCCCTATGTCTGGGCCGCGGAGAAGAAATACGATGCGGGTGCCAGCGACACCGAGATCAAGATCGGACAGACCGTGCCGCATTCCGGACCCGGCTCGCTCTACGGCGTGCTCGGCCGCATCGGCGAAGCCTATTTCCAGATGCTGAACGAGAAGGGCGGCATCAACGGACGCAAGGTCAAGTTCCTGACCATGGACGATGCCTACAGCGCGCCGAAATGCGTCGAGGCGACGCGGCGCCTGGTCGAGCAGGAGGAAGTGCTCGCGCTCTACGGTTCGCTCGGTACCGCGCCGCAGACCTCCGTGCACAAATACCTGAACTCCAAGGGCGTGCCGCAACTGCTGCTCAACACCGGCGCGTCGAAGTGGAATAACCCGAAAGAGTTCAAATGGACGATGGCGGGCCTGCCGCTCTATCCGACCGAGGCGCGCATCCTGGCGCGGCACGTCGTTGCCGTGAAGCCGAACGCCAAGATCGGCATCCTCTACCAGAACGACGATTTTGGCCGCGACTTCCTCGGTCCGTTCAAGAAGGTTCTGGAAGACGCCGGCGGCACTGCCAAGGTGATCATGGAGCAGACCTACGATCTCACCGATCCCACGGTCGATTCCCAGCTCATCAATCTCTCCAAGTCCGGCGCGGACGTCTTCTACAACATCACCACCGGCAAGGCGACGTCGCAGTCGATCCGCAAGGTTGCCGAGCTCGGCTGGAAGCCGCTGCAGCTTCTGTCGGCGGGCTCGACCGGCCGCTCGATCCTCAATGCCGCGGGCCTGGAGAACGCCACCGGCATCGTCGCCATCCGCTACAACAAGGAAGTCGGCCTGCCCAAATGGGAGAAGGATCCTGATGTGATGGCGTTCGAGGAGCTGCGCAAGAAGTACATGCCGGCGATCGACCCCGACAACACCATCGCCTTTGCCGGCTACGGCCAGGCCGTGACCATGGGCGAGATCCTGCGCCGCTGCGGCGATGAGCTCACCCGCGCCAACGTGCTGAAGCAGGCGTCCAACCTCAAGGGCTTCCACTCCCCGTATTTCCTCGACGGCGTCACCTACGACTACACGCCCGAGGACTACACGCCGATGAAGACGCTCTTCATCTCCACCTTCAGCGGCAAGGATTGGGACATCTCCGACAAGCCGATGTCGGAGTAGGCGCTCGCCGCTGCTGCTTCCCCTCTCTCCGCTTGCGGGGAGAGGGTAGGGTGAGGGGGAGCCTCCGCAGGGACGGTGACAATTGCCCTCGCGGAGGCTCCCCCTCATCCGTCGCTTCGCGCCGGCCTCTCCCCGCAAGCGGGGCGAGGCGAAGCGGCCCCACCCCTCGACGAACCCGCCGCCGCGGCTTACCTGTGATGCCGTGCCGCCCCGCATCCTCAAAATATCGGCCGAGCCGGCCGCGTCGCTGCCCGACCGCTTCCAGGCGTGGTTTGCGGCCCGCGGCTGGTCGCCGCGTGAGCATCAGCTCGCGCTGCTGGAGAAGGCGCGCGAGGACGCTAGCGCTCTGCTGATCGCGCCCACCGGCGCCGGCAAAACGCTGGCGGGATTTCTGCCGACGCTGGTGGAGCTGAGTGCCGAGCCCGCGGCTTCGGCGAAAGCTGTCGTTTCCACCGGCCGTTCCGTGCAACGCAGCGCCGGCCTGCACACGCTCTACATCTCGCCGCTGAAGGCGCTCGCCGTCGACATCGCCCGCAATCTCGAGCGGCCCATCGCCGAGATGGGCCTGCCGATCAAGGTCGAGACCCGCACCGGCGACACGCCGGTGTCGCGGCGTCAGCGGCAGCGGCGCTATCCGCCGGACATTTTGTTGACGACGCCGGAGCAGCTCGCGCTGCTGCTGTCCTCCGACGACGCGCCGTTTCTGTTCTCCTCGCTGAAACGAATTGTGCTCGACGAGCTGCATGCGCTGGTGACGTCCAAGCGCGGCGATCTCTTGTCACTTGGGCTGGCGCGGTTGTGGCGGCTGGCGCCGCAGATGCGCGCGATCGGCCTGTCGGCGACGGTGGCCGAGCCGGATCAGCTCGCGCGCTTCCTGGTGCCGCAGCCGGGCGGCCAGGAAGCGGCCGCCGATATCGTCGTCGCCGGCGGCGCAGCGCCGCCGCAGGTCGAGATGCTTGACACGCGCGAGCGTCTGCCTTGGGCCGGCCACGGCGCGCGCCACGCGCTCGCCGAAGTCTACGAGCTGATCAAGCAGAACAAGACCACGCTGGTCTTCGTCAACACCCGCAGCCAGGCCGAGATGCTGTTTCAGGATCTCTGGCGCATGAACGATGACGGCCTTGCCATCGCGCTGCATCACGGCTCACTCGATGTCGCGCAGCGTCGCAAGGTCGAGGAGGCCATGTCGGCCGGACGCTTGCGCGGCGTGGTCTGCACTTCCTCGCTCGATCTCGGCATCGACTGGGGCGATGTCGATCTCGTCGTCAATATCGGTGCCCCCAAGGGCTCCTCGCGCCTGATGCAGCGGATCGGCCGCGCCAACCATCGTCTCGATGAAGCCTCGCGCGCGGTGCTGGTGCCCGCGAACCGTTTCGAGGTGCTGGAATGCCGCGCCGCGATCGATGCCATCGCCGAAAATGCGCAGGATACGCCGCCCTTGCGCACCGGCGCGCTCGACGTGCTGGCCCAGCATGTGCTCGGCTGCGCCTGCGGCGAGCCGTTTTTCAACGACGATCTCTATGACGAGGTCCGTACCGCCGCGCCTTACGCAGGCCTCGCCCGGCAGGATTTCGACGACGTCGTCGACTTCGTCGCGACCGGCGGCTACGCGCTGAAAACCTATGAGCGCTTCGCCCGCATCAAGCAGGACAAGCAGGGCCGCTGGCGCGTCGCCAATCCAAAAGTGCGGCAGAGCTACCGCCTCAATGTCGGCACCATCGTCGAAGAGCCGATGCTGAAGGTGCGGCTGGTGCGCGGACGCTCCACCGGCCAAGGGAACGCAAGCGGTTCGACCGGCGCGATCGCGCGCGGCGGCAGGGTGTTAGGTGAGATCGAGGAATATTTCATCGAGGGTCTGACCGCCGGCGACACCTTTGTCTTCGGCGGCGAAGTCGTGCGCTACGAAGCTTTGGCAGAGGACCAGGTCTACGTCTCCCGCGCCAACGACAAGGACCCGAAGGTGCCGTCCTATATGGGCGGCAAGTTCCCGCTCTCGACCTATCTTGCCGAGCGCGTGCGCCGCCTGCTCGACGACAAGCGCGCCTGGAACGGCCTGCCCGAGCAGGTGCGCGACTGGCTGTCGCTGCAGAAGGACGTCTCCCGCGTGCCCGGCGTGCGCGAGCTGCTGGTCGAAACCTTTCCACGCGGCAACAAGCATTACCTCATCTGCTATCCCTTCGAGGGCCGGCTCGCGCACCAGACGCTCGGCATGCTGTTGACGCGGCGGCTGGAGCGCGCCCGCGCCCGTCCGCTCGGCTTCGTCGCCAATGAATATGCGGTGGCGATCTGGGGGCTCGGCGATGCCTCCTTCATGATCCGCAACGGTCAGCTCGATCTCGATGCGCTGTTCAATCCGGACATGCTGGGGGACGATCTCGAAGCCTGGCTCGCGGAGTCCGCGCTGATGAAGCGCACTTTCCGCAATTGCGCGCTGATCTCCGGCCTGATCGAGCGCCGCTTCACCAGCGAGGACAAGAGCCGCCGACAGGTGCTGTTCTCGACCGACCTCGTCTACGACGTGCTGCGAAAACACCAGGCCGATCACGTGTTGCTGCGTGCCGCGCGCGCCGATGCCGCCACCGGCCTGCTCGATCTGCGCCGTCTCGGCGGCATGCTCGCCCGCATCCAGGGCCGCATCACCCACCGGGAACTCGACCACGTCTCCCCGCTCGCGGTGCCCGTGATGCTGGAAATCGGCCGCGAGTCAGTCTATGGCGAAGCTGCAGACGAGCTGTTGGCCGAAGCGGCCGACGAGCTGGTCAAAGAGGCGATGGGTTAGAAGCAGGTTTTGACGTGACGGCAGGCGCGCTGATTTCGGGGGATGTCGAGGACATGCGCGTATCCAAAGTCACCATCAGCGATGTGACTTTCGCCGCCGATCTCTCCGGCGCGCTGTACTGGGAAGAGCAGCGCCTGCTCGTCGTCTCCGATCTGCATCTGGAAAAGGGCTCCAGCTTCGCCACGCGCGGCGTGCTGCTGCCGCCTTACGATACGCTGGCGACGCTCAGTCGCCTCGCTGCTGTCATCTCCCGCCATGATCCAAAAACTGTCATCGCACTCGGCGACAGTTTTCACGATCGCACCGCGCATGAGCGCCTGTCGGGCGATGATCGCGATGCCGTCGTTGCGCTCCAGAGCGGCCGCGACTGGATCTGGATCTCGGGCAATCACGATCCCATGCTGCCGCGCAATCTCGGCGGCACCATCGCGGACGAAGTTGCGATCGGCCCGATCACCTTCCGCCACGAGCCGACCGGCGCGGATGGTGAGATCGCCGGCCACCTGCATCCCAAGGCGCGCGTCTCCGCGCGCGGCCGTTCGATGGAGCGCCGTTGCTTCGCCAGTGATGGGATGCGCGCGGTGATGCCGGCCTTCGGGGCCTATGCCGGCGGCCTCAGCATTCGCGACGCCGCGTTTGCAAAGATTTTTCCGAAGAACGGATTTGTCGCCCATCTGCTCGGCGATCGCCGCGTCCACGCCATTGCGGCCTCGCGCTGTTATTGAGGTCCGCCGCGCTCTGAGTTGGTCCAATTGGAACCTTTGCGAGGCGGAAATGGGACAGCACTACGTTCAGTAGTTGTCCGGAATCGCCCAATTCTGTTGTTGGCTCTAGCTTTGATGCTGCCGGGGCTGGTATTTCTCATCCCGAACAATCATTTTAACCGGCAGGGGGCCGCCGCAAGGCGGCCCCTTTCGATTCCGGCATTCGCAAATGGGGCGGTGCGAAGCGTTGTTAACTCTTCGGAACAAATTAAGAACACTTTAGCAAGTCTTTGATATATCATTGTGATTCGGCGCGCTGCCGACACAATATCTAGCGTCAGTCAGACTTTGCGAGGACTACATGTCCACCATTGCCTTCGATCAATTCGCCCTCACCCGGATCGCCGATTTCGCGCGCTCGCTGTCGCGGCTGCATCAGGCGGCGCGGCGCCAGAGGATCGATGACGATCAGTTCGACCGCGAGTTCAACGCGGTGTGCCAGTCGATCTGGGGCTACACCATCGACGACATCAGCGACGAACTGTTTTCGACCGAGGACCATCTGTTCCTGGACACGCTCGACGAAGCCCATGCGCGCATCTTCGCGGCGGAGCAGGGCTACGACCTCGTCGGCGAGGCGGGCATGCTGACCGACTGGTGGGGGTTCTGCTGGATGATCCTGGCGGAGAAGCGCGGCCTGCTCACGGCCGAAAACCGCGCCGCCGCGCGCGCGGCGATCGAGGAGAAATATCTGGCCGCACCGAATGTGATCGGGGTGATTATCGGGAGGTAGCATTCTCGTCATTGCGAGGAGCGAAGCGACGAAGCAATCCAGAGTGTCTCCGCGGAGGCATTTCTGGATTGCTTCGCTTCGCTCGCAATGACGATGTGGCTACAGGCGGCTTTCGTTAATCCAACCCCGCCCGCTTCGCCGATTTCTGCGCCGGCGTCTTCGGCACGGTCACGTCAGGCAGCGCCTCGCGCACGATCTCGGCCGAGGCCGGCGCATCCGCTGCCACCGTCTCGGCCCGCACCGGCGCGACCTTCATCTCGCCGAGGCGCGCGCGGACCTGCGCGGTGAGACCGGGATAGGAGGCGACCGGGGTGAACTCCGCAGTCTGGTCGTTGCCGAGGCGAACGCCGGTATAGGCGACGAGACCGTCGCTGGTCGCAATCACGTCGCCGGCCTTCAGCGAGGAGTCGAGTGCGAGATCGACCGGGGCAAGGCCGACCGGCTCGCGGCCGTTGCAGGTGCAGTCCGAGCGCAGCGCCTTGCGATAGGCGAACGCGTTCTCGCTATCGGCGTAACGCTCGCCGGTCTGCGCATAGGCGCCCTCGATCGAGGAGCCGAAGAAGACCTTGGTCGCGGTGGCGGGACAGAACGCCTGACACATCTGGGCGGGCGAGGCGAGGCCGCGCATCAGCGGAAAATATTTGCCGTCACAGCTGCGCACGCAGAAGGCCGGGCCGGAACCGCCGGCCGCCGCCGCACGCGTCGGCGGCACATATTGCGGAGTTGCGGCATTCTGCTGGCCGGTGAAGGGATCGGCGTAGGAGCTCGCCTGTGGCGGCACCTCGCGCTGCGGGCGCTGCTGCTGCATGCCGCCGAAGAAGAAGTCGAACAGGCCTTCGGCCGAAACCGGGGCTGGAGCTGCCAGCAGCGGTGCTGCAAGGGTGGCGGCCACAAGCATCGCGCGACGCCGCCGGCGCGCATGGAACATGACTGTACGCAACGCTCACTCCACCCGACGCTACTGAACCGGGCCGAAACCGTCAGGTCTCAGCACATGATTCACCATAGAGCGGGATGGTAAATGAGCAGTTGAGGCTTCACCTCGCCCGCTTGCGTAGAGATCACGCCTTCAAAAATTCCGACGCCTTGTAGAGCGAGCGGAACGGCAGGCCGGCCGCGCCAAACGTGTCGGTGGCGCCTTCCTCGCGGTCGACCATGGTCAGCACCAGCACGACTTCGGCGCCGGTCTCGCGCACGGATTCCACCGCCTTCATCGCCGAGCCGCCTGTCGTGGTGACGTCCTCGACGATCACGACGCGCTTGCCGGCGAGCGTCTCGCCCTTGGGCAGCCCTTCGATCGCGAGCTTTGCGCCGTGCTCCTTCGGCTTCTTGCGCACGAAGAACGCCGCGATCGGATGGCCCTTGATCCAGGAAATCTGCGCCAGCGCGCCGGCGAGCGGCACTGCGCCCATCTCGAGCCCGCCGATGAAATCGAGTTGGTCGTCCTTCAGCGCCTCGTAAGTGAGCTCGGCCAGCAGCGTCGCGCCCTCGGGGTCGAGCATGGTCGGCTTGAGGTTGAAATAGAAATCGCTCTTGCGGCCCGACGCGAGCGTCACCTCGCCGCGGCCGAAAGAGCGCCGGCGGATGATTTCGAACAGGCGGGCGCGGGAGGCAGATTTCGACACGGCGGTCCCTCGGGAGCGTTTTTGAAGGTGGCGGAATTTATCCGCGACCGCCGCGACATTCCAGAGGGGGCGTCTCCCGTCAACAGGCATCGGCCATCCCGGTCCGCCGGTTGTGGGGGTGCAACCTTCTGGAGTAGTGGAGGGCCTCCCGTTGGGGAACGGAAGCAAGGAAATTGGGCAAGGAAACTGGCATGACCATCGAACTGCACACCTGGAACACGCCGAACGGCCGCAAGATCTCGGTCGCGCTGGAGGAAATGGGGCTGCCCTACAAGGTGGTCCCGGTGAACATCACCAAGGGCGAGCAGATGGCGCCGGGGTTCCTGAAGCTGTCCCCGAACAACAAGATCCCGGCGATCCTCGACCCTGACGGCCCCGACGGCAAGCCCGTCAGCATCTTCGAGTCCGGTGCGATCCTGCTCTATCTCGGCGAAAAGACCGGCAAATTCCTGCCGAAATCGCTCGGCGCGCGCATCCCCGTCTATGAATGGCTGATGTGGCAGATGGGCGGCTTCGGCCCGATGCCCGGCCAGGTGCATCATTTCATCGCGCTCGAGAACGAGCAGGACCGCGCCTACGGCCTGAAGCGCTACATGGCCGAGACCCGCCGGCTCTACGGCGTGCTGGACCGCCGGCTCGCCGACCACGACTTCGTCGCGGGCGACCTCTCGGTTGCCGATTTTGCCATCCTGGGCTGGGCCTGGCGCCACCCTCGCCACAAGGTTGATCTGGCCGACTTCCCCAACGTCAAGCGCTGGTACGATGCCCTGATGGCGCGCCCGGCCGTGAAGCGGGGCATGGAGGCGAAGCTGGATTGATTGGAGGCTGTCGTCGCCCGGCTTGACCGGGCGACCCAGTATTCCAGAGACGGCGGTGATTGAGCCGAGAGGCCGCGGCGTACTGGATGCCCCGGTCAAGCCGGGGCATGACAGCGTGCCTCACACCTTCTTCGCTTCCACCGCCATCCGAACGGCGAGCCCGGCCAGCACCGTGCCCATCAGCCAGCGCTGCACCAGCATCCAGCTTGGCCGGCTCGCCAGGAACAGCGCGATCGATCCGGCAGCGAGCGCGATGATCGCGTTGACGCTGACGCTGATCGCGATCTGGATCGCGCCCAGCACAACCGACTGCGTCAGCACGCTGCCGGCGGTGGGATCGATGAACTGCGGCAGCAGCGCCAGATACAGCATCGCGATCTTCGGATTGAGCAGATTGGTGACGAGCCCCATCGTGAACAATTTGCGCGGGCTGTCGATCGAAAGCGTCTTCACCTGGAACGGCGAACGTCCGCCCGGCTTCACGGCCTGCCAGGCGAGCCAGAGCATGTAGCCGGCGCCGGCGAAGCGCAGCGCGTCATAGGCAAAGGGAATGGCGAGCAGCAGCGCCGTGATGCCGAACGCCGCGCACAGCATGTAGAACACGAAGCCCAACGCCACGCCGCCGAGCGAGACGATGCCGGCCGCCGGCCCCTGCGTGATCGAGCGCGAGATCAGATAGATCATGTTCGGCCCGGGCGTGAGCACGAGACCAAGGCAGACGAGGGCGAAGCCGAGCAGGGCCGAGGTGTGGGGCATGATTGAACCGGTGCGGGAGATGGCGCGGTTCTAATATGCGCGACCACGCCGGGCCATCGCGCAATTGCTCGGAGGACAATTGAGTTCTCGTGCCCCGGACGCGGCGCAGCGTGCAGCGTGTGCGCTGCTGATCCGGGGAGAGCAGCCTCTAATGCGCCTCGTCCCAATTCTTCGCCGCGCGCGCGTCCACATGCAGAGGCACCGACAGGTTCACGGCCGGGAATGGCGCATCCTGCATCACGTGTTGCACCACCGGCAGCGTCTTCTCCACCTCGGCGTCGGGCACCTCGAAGATCAATTCGTCATGCACCTGCAAGAGCATCTGCGCCGAGAGCTTCTTCTCGGCCAGCGCATCCTCCACCCGCGTCATGGCGCGGCGGATGATGTCGGCGGCGGTGCCCTGGAGTCGCGCGTTGATCGCGGCGCGCTCGTTGAACGCGCGCACCGAGGCGTTGGAGGCCTTGATGTCGGGATAGTGGCACTTGCGGCCGAACAGCGTGGTGACGTAGCCGTGCTGCCGGCAGAAGTCGCGCGTCTCGTCCATATAGGCGCGGATGCCGGGGAAGCGCTCAAAGTACTTCTTGATGTAGGCGGAGGCCTCCTCGCGCGCGATGCCAAGCTGGTTGGCAAGGCCGAACGCCGAGATGCCGTAGATGATGCCGAAATTGATCGCCTTGGCGCGGCGGCGAACTTCGCTCGGCATGCCCTCGATCGGCACGCCGAACATTTCCGAGGCCGTCATGGCGTGAATGTCGAGCCCATCGCGAAACGCCTGCTTCAGCACGGGAATGTCGGCGATCTCCGCCAGCAGCCGCAGCTCGATCTGCGAATAGTCGGCGGAGACGAGCTTGTGCCCGGGCGTCGCGATGAAGGCACGGCGGATCTTGCGGCCGTCCTCGGTACGCACCGGGATGTTCTGCAAATTCGGCTCGTTCGACGACAGCCGGCCCGTCGTGGTCGCGGCCAGCGCGTAGGTCGTGTGCACGCGATGGGTCTGCGGATTGACGTATTCGGGCAGCGCGTCGGTGTAGGTCGATTTCAGTTTCGAGACCTGGCGCCATTCCAGGATCTTCTTCGGGAAGTCGTAGCCCTGCTCGGCGAGGTCATCGAGCACCTGCGCGGTCGTGGACCATGCGCCGGTCTTGGTCTTGGTGCCGCCCGGCAATCCCATCTTGCCGAACAGGATGTCGCCGATCTGCTTGGGGCTGCCGACATTGACGGGCTCGCCGGCAATCTCCTGGATCTCGGCCTCGACGCGCGCCGCGGTCTGGGCGAAGTCACCTGATAGCCGCGACAGCACCTGGCGGTCGATCGAGATGCCGCGCCGCTCCATGCGCGCGAGCACCGAGACGAGCGGTCGCTCCAGCGTCTCGTAGACCGTCGTCATATGCTCGGCGACGAGGCGCGGCTTCAGCACGCGCCAGGCGCGCAGCGCCATGTCGGCGCCTTCCGCCGACAGCGGCGCGGCCTTGTCGATCGGCACCTGGTCGAAGGTGATCTTGCCCTTGCCGCTGCCGAGCAGCTCACTCTCCTTCAGCATGGCGTGGCCGAACCAGCGCTCGGACAGCGAGTCCAGCTCTTGCGAGCCGCGGCCGGCGTCGAGCACGTAAGAGATCAGTTTTGCATCATCGGTATTGCGCAGCGTGATTCCGTGCTGCGCCAGCATCACGGCGGTGAACTTCGCATCGAAGCCGATCTTGAGGATGCCCGCCGATTCCAGCACCGGCCGCAATGCCTCGATGGCGTCGTCATGCTTGACCTGATCCGGTGCGAGGCCCGCGTCGAACAGGCCGGCGCCGCCGCCGGACTGCTTGTGCGCGAGAGGGACGTAGCAGGCATCGTTCGGCGCCAGCGCCAGCGCGATGCCGCAGAGATCGGCCTGCATCGGATCGATGCTGTTCGCCTTGATCTCGATCGCGACATGACCGGTGTCATGGATGCGCGCAATGAAGGCGTTGAGCTCTTTCAGCGACTTGATCGCCTGGTACTTGCTGCGATCGACCGGGAGCTTGCGCAACGCCTCTTCGCGCGCAGCGGCGAGCGAGATCGGCGCGCCCTTGATGCTCGCCGATTTGTCTCCCTTGTCGCCGCCGGTTGCGGCCGCGGCAGGAGCGGCGAAGAGATCGCCTGAGGTCTCGGACGATGTCGTTTTCGCGGCCGCGCCGCCGGCCTTGGCGGCGCTGCTGTTGCTTGCATCGGCATCGACATTGGCGGGATCAATCTGCGAATAATCGGCGACGCGGCGGGTGAGCGTCGAGAATTCCATCGCCTTCAGGAAGGCGATCAGTTTTCGCGCATCGGGCTCGTGGACGGCGAGGTCGTCCAGCGGCACCTCCAGCTCGACCTTGTCGTCGAGCAGAACGAGCTGGCGCGAGATCCGCGCCTTCTCGGCATTCTCGATCAGCGCCTCGCGCCGCTTCGGCTGCTTGATCTCGGTGGCGCGGAACAGGAGTTGCTCGAGGTCGCCATATTCGACGATCAGCTGCGCCGCGGTCTTGATGCCGATGCCGGGCACGCCAGGCACGTTGTCGGTGGAATCGCCGGCCAGCGCCTGCACTTCGACCACCTTCTCCGGCGGCACGCCGAACTTCTCGATCACCTCGGGAATGCCGATACGGCGATCCTTCATGGTGTCGTACATCGTGATCTTGTCGTTCACGAGCTGCATCAAATCCTTGTCGGAGGACACGATGGTCGTGTGGGCGCCGCGATCGCTGGCCTGCCGCGCATAGGTCGCGATGAGGTCGTCGGCCTCGAAGCCGCCCTGTTCCAGGCAGGGCAGGTCGAAGGCGCGCACGGCTTCGCGGATCAGCGCGAATTGCGGGATCAGGTCGTCGGGCGCCGGCGGCCGGTGCGCCTTGTACTCGGGATAGATCTTGTTGCGGAAGGTGACTTCCGACTTGTCGAACACGATCGCCAGATGCGTCGGCCGGTTGTCGGCGGGCATGTCGCGCAACAGCTTCCACAGCATGTTGCAGAAGCCGAGCACCGCGTTGACCTGCAGCCCGTCGGACTTGCGGTTCAGCGGCGGCAGCGCGTGATAGGCGCGGAAGATGTAGCCGGAACCGTCGACCAGGAAGATGTGGTCGCCCTTGCCGGCCGCCTTCGCCGCAACCGGTTTGGCGGCAGCTGTCGCAGCGGCGGGTTTGGCGTCGACGGCAGCCTTGGTATCAGCTTTGGCGGAGGTCTTCGGGGATGTTTTGGGCATGGCCGCAATGTATGAATTTTTGCGGGCTTTGACAGCCTTGGGAGGGGGATTTTTGCCCTGCTGGCGCCGCTATCCCCACTGTCATTCATTCCCCGCGAAAGCGGGGAATCCAGTACGCCGCGGCTTCTCGGCTTGATCACTGGCGTCTCGGCGTACCGGGTCGCCTGGTCGAGCCGACGACAGCGTATTACTCCGCCGCCTGCAACACCGGCCCCCTCTTCTTTGGCGCGATCCAGAACGCATCCGGCCGCTCGAACAGGAAGTGCGCATTGAGCCGCAACGCGGCCTTCCAGATCGCGAGCGATCCGATCACGCCGGCAATGGTGACGACCAGCGACACCGTGCCGATATCAGGGATGATGCCGGTGTGCAGCAGCAGCGTGCGTGTCGCCGCCATCGGCAGGAAGAAGGCGAGATAGATCACGATCGAATGCTCGCCGCAGAAGCGGAAGAAGTTGAGCCAATGCGCACGCGCGAGCAGCGTGCCCATCGTGATGATGGCGCAGGCGCCGGCAAAGCCGAGCACGAGCGAGACGATTTTCCATTCGCTGACGCCGAGCGAAACGAGGCCGGCATTGACCAGCGCCCAGGCCGCGAGCGCGACGAGTGCCAGCGCGGCACGATTGCGCGCGCGATCCGACAGCGCGAACACGTAGGGCGCGAACAGATAGCCTGAATAGAAATAGACGAAGCGCGCGCAGAACTCGTCGATCGCGGTCCAGCCGGTCGTGATGCGCGCTGTCTCCAGCGCGGCCGCCACGAGCCAGATCGCCGGCGCGGGGATTCGCCGTGTCAATTTTGTGACCACGAAGAAGATCGGCAGCAGGTAGATGAACCAGAGCGTGCCGAACGGCTCGATGAAGGATTCCAGGTACAATAGTCCCGCGTCGCGCCAGCTCGATTCCGCTGCGAAGGCGGGGGCCTTGAAGCCGAACTGGATTGTCACCCAGACGACATAGAAATAGGCGAAATGCACCACCTTGCGGTCGAGATAGGTTCGCCAGTCGCGATCGATCACCAGTGGCAGGAACAGGCCCGAAATCAGGAAGAAATCCGGCATCCGGAACGGCTTTGCGAAGGCCACCAGCACATGCATGAACCCGGTCTTGCCGGCGGCGAGCTCGACCCCCAGCACCGAATGCATCATCACCACCATGACGATGCAGATGCCCTTGGCATAGTCGATCCAGTCGACACGCGCGGCAGCAGGGCCCCTGGAAAGCCCGCCCGCAGCGATTGTGCCTGATGAGGCCATGGTGTCCCTTTTCGAGCCGTGTTCCGCCCGGCCCTGTATGGGCGTGGGGCAGTTTGAAGCCTTGCGGTTTCCGACTTCTTTACCGGTACAATTCGCGTGCCGGTTTTTGCGATGCTGACGGTTCCCTTCCGCGGGGAAAATGCTAAACCGACCTCCGGATTGGGGTTTCGTTAACCAAGCTAAACAGGGTTTTCCATGCGCATCGCGATGATCGGAACGGGCTATGTGGGACTGGTATCCGGAGCCTGCTTTGCGGATTTCGGTCACGACGTCACCTGCGTCGACAAGGACGAGAAGAAGATCGCGGCACTTCATCGCGGCGAGATCCCGATCTACGAGCCGGGCCTCGACGAACTGGTTGCGACCAATGTGAAGGCCAAGCGGCTCGACTTCACCACCGACCTGTCGAAGCCGGTCGCGGACGCCGACGCCGTATTCATCGCGGTCGGCACGCCCTCGCGCCGTGGTGACGGCCACGCCGATCTGTCCTATGTCTACGCCGCCGCCAAGGAGATCGCGCAGTCGCTCACCGGCTTCACCGTGGTGGTGACGAAGTCGACCGTGCCTGTCGGCACCGGCGACGAGGTCGAGCGCATCATCCGCGAGGCCAATCCGAAGGCCGACGTTGTCGTCGCCTCCAACCCCGAATTCCTGCGCGAGGGCGCGGCGATCCGCGACTTCAAATTCCCTGACCGCGTCGTGGTCGGCACCTCCGACGAGCGCGGCCGCAAGGTGATGGGCGACATCTATCGCCCGCTGTCGCTGAACCAAGCGCCGCTGATGTTCACCGCGCGCCGCACCGCCGAGATGATCAAATACGCCGCGAACGCCTTCCTCGCGACCAAGATCACCTTCATCAACGAGATCGCGGACCTCTCGGAAAAGGTCGGCGCCAACGTGCAGGAGGTCGCGCGCGGCATTGGCCTGGACAACCGCATCGGCACCAAATTCCTGCACGCGGGTCCCGGCTTCGGCGGCTCATGCTTCCCGAAGGACACCAAGGCGCTGATCAAGATCGCGCAGGACTATGACGTGTCCTTGCGCATCGTCGAATCCGTGCTGGCGGTCAACGAGAACCGCAAGCGTGCGATGGCGCGCAAGGTGAGCCAGGCGCTCGGCGGCTCGCTGCGCGGCAAGACCATCGCGGTGCTCGGCCTCACCTTCAAGCCGGATACCGACGACATGCGCGATGCGCCGTCGATCCCGCTCGTCACCGGCCTTCTCGACATGGGTGCGAAGGTGAAGGCCTTCGATCCCGTCGGCATGGAGCAGGCCAAGAGTGAGCTGCCCAGCATCGACTATAGCGAAGATGCTTATTCCTGTGCTGAAGGTGCCGATGCGCTGGTCGTCGTCACGGAATGGGTCCAGTTCCGCGGCCTCGATCTCGACCGGCTGAAGAGCGTCATGGCGCAGCCGGTCGTCGTCGACCTCCGCAACATCTTCAGCCCGGACGACATGCGTGCGGCCGGCTTTACCTACGAGAGCGTCGGACGCCCACCGGCCCAGGCCTGATAGCGGCACACGATTGTCATACCCCGCGAAGGCGGGGTATCCAGTCATCCCGATCTTCGTGAGGATCGGGATCTGAGTTCACTGGATCAGCCGCCCCGGGGCGCAATTGCGCACAGGGCGGCGATGACGGATCGAGACTTTTGCCCCGTACCTTCGACACGCCCCTCCCGATCGATGCCGTGCTCGACGACCTCGCGCGCACGCTGGAGACGAATAACGCGGCTGTGCTGGTAGCGCCCCCGGGCGCCGGCAAGACCACGCGCGTGCCGCTGGCGCTGCTCGATGCCCCCTGGGCCAGGGGGAAGAAGATCATCGTGCTGGAGCCACGGCGCATCGCGGCGCGGGCCAGCGCCGACCGCATGGCCAAGTCGCTGGGCGAGCGCGCCGGCGAGACCGTCGGCTATCGCGTCCGCTTCGGCTCGAAGATCTCGCGCGCGACGCGAATCGAAGTGGTGACCGAGGGCATCTTCACCCGCCAGATTCTCGACGATCCTGAACTGTCAGGCGTTGCCGCCGTCCTGTTCGACGAATTCCACGAGCGCTCGCTCGATGCCGATATGGGCCTCGCGCTGGCGCGCGACGCGCAGACCGGCCTGCGCGAGGATCTGCGCATCCTGGTGATGTCGGCGACGCTCGATGGCGCACGCGTCGCAACTCTGCTGGGCGAGGCGCCCGTCGTCGAGAGCGAGGGCCGGGCCTTTCCGGTCGAGACCCGCTATCTCGGCCGCAAGGCGGACGCGCCGATCGAGCGGCAGATGGCCGATGCGATTGCTTCGGCCCTGCGCGCGGACAGCGGCTCGGTGCTGGCGTTCCTGCCCGGCGCCGCCGAAATCCGCCGCACCCAGAATTTCCTCGGCGAACGCGTGCAGGATGCCAGCATCGAGATCGTGCCGCTGTTCGGCGCGCTCGACGCCGCCGTGCAGGATCGTGCCATCTCTCCCGCGCCCAAAGGCATGCGCAAGGTCGTGCTGGCGACCTCGATCGCGGAGACCTCGCTTACCATCGAAGGCGTGCGCATCGTGGTCGATTCCGGTCTCGCCCGCGTGCCGCGCTACGAGCCCGACATCGGCCTGACCCGGCTCGAGACCGTGCGCGCCGCGCGCGCCGCGGTGGACCAGCGCCGCGGCCGCGCCGGCCGTACCGAGCCCGGTGTCTGCTACCGGCTCTGGGACGAGCCGCAGACCGCTTCGCTCGCGCCCTATACCCAGCCCGAGATCCTCAGCGCCGATCTGTCCTCGCTGGTGCTCGACCTCGCGCAATGGGGCGTTGCCGATCCTTCGGCGCTGTCGTTTCTCGACCCGCCGCCGCAGCCGGCCTGGAAGGAAGCCAAGAGCCTGCTGTCGGAGCTCAACGCGCTCGATGGCGACGGCCGCATCACTGCGGAGGGAAAAAGCCTGCGCGCGCTGGCGCTGCCGCCGCGGCTGGCGCGCATGATCGTGGATTCGCATCGCGCCGGCGAGGGCGAAGCCGCCGCCGAGATCGCGGCGATCATCACCGAACGCGGGCTCGGCGGCGACAGCGTCGATCTCGAGCATCGCCGCGACCAGTTCCGTCGCGACCGCTCGCCACGTGCCGCGAGCGCGCGCGACCTGGCGCGGCGCTGGGCTTCGCAGGTGGCGGCGTCGGAGAAGGCGGGGCAGCCGGATGATCTCTCCACCGGTCTGATGCTTGCCTACGCCTTCCCGGACCGCGTCGCGCGCAACCGCGGCAATGGCAGCTTTGTGCTCGCCAACGGCCGCGGCGCTGCCGTCGAGCAGACCTCCTCGCTGGCCCGCGCGCCCTATATCGCGATCGGCGAGATGACCGGCACGGCCGCGAGCGGCCGCATCCTGCTCGCCGCGCAGATCACCCAGGAGGAGATCGAGCGGCACTTTGCCGAGCATATCGAGAACGTCGACGAGATCTCGTTCGACCGCGGTGCGATGGCACTCCGCGCGCGGCGCAAGCGCACGCTGCATGCGATCACGTTGTCCGAGGCGACGCTTGCCGTGTCGCCCTCCGAGGACACCGCGCGCATCTTCGCCGATGGGCTGATCGCGGCGGGCCTCGACCGGCTGCCCTGGTCCAAGGCGGCCAAGCAGTGGCGCGACCGCGTGATGTTCTTGCGCAAGGCCGAAGGCGATAGCTGGCCGGATCTCACCGACGACGGGCTGATCGCGCGCCGCGACGACTGGCTGGTGCCGGCGCTCTACGACAAGATCGCGCTGAAGGACATCTCGCCCGGCGATCTCTCCGATGCGCTGATGGCGCTGCTGCCCTGGGAGATGCGCGCGCGGCTCGATCGCGAGGCGCCGACGCATTTCGAGGCGCCGACCGGAAGCGTGCTCGCGATCGACTACGAGGCCGAGCAGGGGCCGACCATCGCGGTGCGGCTGCAGGAATTGTTCGGCCTCAACACCCATCCGTCGATCGCAGCCGGCAAGGTGCCGCTGGTGCTGGAATTGCTGTCGCCGGCGCAGCGCCCGGTGCAGGTGACGCGCGATCTTCCCGGCTTTTGGCGCGGCAGCTACGCCGCGGTGCGCTCCGATTTGCGCGGCCGCTACCCGCGCCATCCCTGGCCGGACGATCCCGTCAGCGCTGTGCCGACCCGGCGGGCGAAGCCGCGCGGGACGTGAATAGGAGACCCTCATGGTGAGGAGCGCGGAACGCGCGTCTCGAACCATGCAGGCCGGGATCTCGCCCGCGGCCATCCTTCGAGACGCCTGCCTTCGGCGGGCTCCTCAGGATGAGGACACCGCCCGATTAACCGTTCGCTCATCCTTTTCGTCAAAATGACACCGGCTAGGCCGGGGCATCGCTCGCGGCCCGGCGTGCCGCGTGGTGAAATCGGGCGTTCGACCCGGAAAAGGTGTGATGCGTAACATTGTGATCATCGCGGCCGTCATGATGGGCCTCGGCACCTTCATGGCGCAGATGGCGGACAAGATGAGCTCCGCTTCAGCGACATCAGCGCCGCGCACGACGGTCGCGGTCGCGGCCACCGCGCCGGCCGGCGGCCGCAGCATCAACATCCCCCGCGACGGCCGCGGCCACTTCCAGACCGAAGGTCGGATCGACGGCCAGCGCATCGGCTTCATGATCGACACCGGCGCCTCCGTGGTGGCGCTGAACGAGACCTCGGCCGCCCGCTTCGGCCTGCGTCCCTCGCGCGGCGAGTACAACGCCACCGTCTCCACCGCCAACGGCACCATCAAGGCCGCCCGCACCCGGATCGCGATGCTGGACGTCGGCGGCCTGATCGTGCGCGACGTCGATGCCATGGTGCTGCCGGACGAGGCGCTGTCCGAGAACCTGCTCGGCCTCTCCTTCCTGTCCCGCCTCAAGCGTTTTGAGTACGCCAACGGCCAGATGGTGCTGGAGCAGTAAATTCGGGCAGGTTACGGCTCGATAATTTGATATTGCCCTGAGCGAGCCCGGCTGCAGGTCACGTTTTCCTGTTACCAAACGGCCGCAATTATCGGCCACAAGCCCTCATTCCCGCCTTCCGCTGCGGCCCGGCATTCGCTAAGGCTGCATCAATTCCTGCCCTTTTCACGAGACCGTCTCAATGTTTCCCAAGCCGAAATCTGTTTTGCTGCCCAACACTTACGCCTTCGAATCCGAGCCGATGGTGAAGCCCACCGGTTTTCGCGAATACGACGCGCGCTGGTTGTTCCAGAAGGAAATCAACCTGATGGGTGTGCAGGCGCTCGGCATGGGTCTGGGCGCGCTGATCGCAGAGCTCGGCGTCAGCCAAGAGATCGTCACCGGCCACGATTTCCGCGGCTATTCGGCCTCGATCAAATATGCGCTGATCTCCGGCCTGATGGCGGCGGGCTGCAAGGTGCACGACATCGGGCTCGCGGTGACGCCGATGGCCTATTTCGCGCAGTTCGATCTCGACGTGCCCTGCGTCGCCATGGTCACGGCCTCGCACAACGACAATGGCTGGACCGGCGTGAAGATGGGCGCCAACCGCCCGCTGACCTTCGGCCCCGACGAGATGACCCGGCTCAAGGAGATCGTGCTGAACGCCGATTTCAAGAACAAGCCCGGCGGCTCCTACCAGTTCCACGAGAACTATCCGGCACGCTACATCGCCGACCTCACCAGCCGTCCGAAGCTCAAGCGCAAGCTCAAGGTCGTCGCCGCCTGCGGCAACGGCACCGCCGGCGCGTTCGCGCCGCAGGTGCTGGAGGCGATCGGCTGCGAGGTGATCCCGCTCGACACCGAGCTCGACCACACCTTCCCGAAATACAATCCGAATCCGGAAGACATGGAGATGCTGCACGCGATCCGCGACGCGGTGCTGCATCACAAGGCCGATGTCGGCCTCGGCTTCGACGGCGACGGCGACCGCTGCGGCGTCGTCGACAACACCGGCGAGGAGATCTTCGCCGACAAGGTCGGCGTGATGCTGGCGCGCGACATGTCGGCGATCCACAAGGACGCGCATTTCATCGTCGACGTGAAGTCGACCGGCCTCTTCATCACCGATCCGATTCTGCAGAAGCAGGGCGCCAGGACCGCCTATTGGAAGACCGGTCATTCCTACATGAAGCGCCGCACCAACGAGACGGGCGCGCTCGCGGGCTTCGAGAAGTCCGGCCACTTCTTCTTCAACAAACCGTATGGCCGCGGCTATGACGACGGCCTGGTCTCGGCGATCGCGATCTGCGACATGCTCGACCGCGCCCCCGGCAAGTCGATGGCCGACCTGAAGAACGCGCTGCCGAAGACGTGGTCGTCGCCGACCATGTCGCCGCATTGCGCCGACGAGACCAAGTACGGCGTCATCGACAAGGTGGTGAAGCATTTCGAGGGCCTGCAGGCCAAGGGCGCCAAGATCGGCGGCCAGTCGATCCGCGATCTCGTCACCGTCAACGGCGTGCGCGTCACGGTCGAGGACGGCAGCTGGGGCCTGGTGCGGGCGTCCTCCAACAAGCCCGAGCTCGTCGTCGTGGTCGAGAGCCCGGTGTCCGAGCAGCGCATGCACGACATGTTCGAGATGGTGAACAGCGTGCTGCGTAACCATCCGGAAGTCGGCGAGTACAATCAGACGATCTGATTGGAGTATCGCGCGCGGCCGTCCTTCGAGACGCCCGCCTTTGGCGGGCTCCTCAGGATGAGGTCTGGCTTCGCGGCGAGATGTTGGACCCTCATGGTGAGGAGCCCGCCGAAGGCGGGCGTCTCGAACCACGAGGCCGAGCTAGCGCTGCAGCGGTTACGTCCTACGCGGTCCGCAACGACCCCAGGAAGCCGTCCACCTCGGCCTTCAGGCGCCCGGACTGCGACGACAGTCCCGCGGCGGCCTGGTGCATCTTCGAAGCCGCAGCGCCTGCCTCGTCGGAGGCCCTGCTGACGCTGGCGATATTGTCGTTCACCTCGCGAGTACCGGTGGCGGCCTGCTGCAGGCTGCCGGCGATCTCGCGCGTCGCCAGACTCTGTTGATCGACCGAGGTCGAGATCTGGCCCGAGATCTGGTCGATCTCCGCGATCGTCGCGCCGATCGCCTGGATGGCGTTGACGGCATCGCCGGTCGCGCTCTGGATGTTCTGCACCTGCGTCGAGATCTCCTCGGTGGCTTTCGCGGTCTGGTTCGCCAGCGCCTTCACTTCGCTCGCGACCACCGCAAAGCCCTTGCCGTGCTCGCCGGCGCGGGCCGCCTCGATGGTGGCGTTCAGCGCCAGCAGATTGGTCTGGCTCGCGATGTTCTGGATCAGGGTCACGACCTCGCCGATCTTCTGCGTGCCGCTGGCAAGCCCTTCAACGACCTGGTTGGTGCGGCGGGCCTCGTCCGCGGCGCGGGCGGCGATTTCGGCGGAGCGGGCGACCTGCTGCGTGATGCTGGTGACCGACGCGGTGAGTTCCTCGGTCGCGGCGGCGACCGTCTCGACATTGCTGGAGGCCCGGTTCGAGGCCGCGGCCGCGGCGGCGGTCTGACGCGCGGTGTCGGTGCTGTTGTTGCTCATCGAGGACGACAGCTGCTGCACTTGGCTGGCGGCGATCGCCACTGCCTCGACGATGCCGCCGATGCTGCGCTCGAAATTGCCGGCCAGCCGTTGCTTGGCGGCCTCGCGCTCCTCTTTGGCGCGCTGCTCGACGTCGTGGCGCTCGCTGTTGGCGCGCGCTTCCGCTTCCATCGCGGCCTGTGCCTCGGCCGTCTTGACTGCCGTGGTCTCGAACAGCTCCTGCAGCTTGTGCGCCAGCGCGATCAGCACGCCGGCCTCGATCAGCAGGATCACCGCATGCAGCACGACGCGGCCGAAATCGGAGCCGCCGGGATAGATCGCCGCGGGCAAGAGGAAGTTCAGCGCGATGTGATGCAGCGCGACCGCAACCGTCGCGGCGACGATCGGCCGGTAGTCGCAATAGGCGACCGTGCAGGCCAGCGCCGCGAAGAAGTACATGTGCATGTCGATCTGCCAGGGATGTCCCTCGAACTGCCAGGTGAACATCGACACGCCGCTCATCAGTGCGACGGCGAATACGAGGCGCGTGGAGAGGCCATTGCCCGACATGCGCCAGGACAAGGTCGCGGCGAGCGCGAAGATCGTCATGAACGTCGCGGGGATGAGCCAGGGCTTGCCGAGCACAAGGCCGACCGTCACGCTGATCGGCACGTGCAGCCAGAGCGCTGCAACGAGAATCTTGCTGGTGGTCTGGCGCAGCGATTCCAGTCCGTCGTTCTCGACAACCATTTCATCCTCTCCAGGACTGCGAGCCGAGTGGCTACACGCCAAAGGGCTATCTGCCAAAACATGCTGAGACCGCTTGCGCGTCCATCACGAACCAGGCGCCTGCATCATGTAGGCGGCGCAGTCCGTCATGGTCATCCGGGCGGACGACGAGGAGGGTGGGAAGGGCGGTTGCCCCGACGATCGCCGCTTGCGCGGATACCGCAGCCTGAAACACCTGCTGCGTGCTCCACCAGGGCGGAAACGCAACCGCGACAACAGTCGCACCCGGACGAACCTGTAAGGTGAGGATTGCCAGCGCGACCCAGCCTGCAACCAGCAACGCTGTCGCATTCGCCCAGGCAGGCCAAAGCCGGGACGGAATCGCCGTTCTCCCCTCCATGCCGCAAATCTAGGCGGCCGGACCTAATTCTCGGTAAATGACCGGTTAGGATCGGCTCGTAGGACTACCGCCCCGCCGCCGCTTGAAGGTATGCGGGTGATCTAGCCTCCCGGCGGGCCGAACAGCGCGCGCAGCTTCGCGCTCGTACCCCGCGCCTTCCAGGCATCGCCCAGCATCGCGATCCATTCGCCGAGCGCGATGCGGACAGGATTGAAGGACGGCGTCCCGCCGACGAGGCCGAAACGGAGCGGCTGGTCGGACGGGCGTTCGGCGAAGGTGCCGAACAGGCGATCGAACACGATGAGGATACCGCCGTAATTCCGGTCGAGGCACGGCTCGTTGCAGGCGTGGTGTACGCGGTGATGGCTCGGCGTGTTCAGCACCCATTCGAGCACTCTGAGGCGCGGTGCGAAGTCGCTGTGAATGAAGAACTGGTAGAGCAGATTGATCCCGAGCATCGTCACGATCGCGAAGGGATGAAAGCCGATCAGCGCGAGCGGCAGGAAGAAGAGAAAATTGCCGGAAATGTTGCCGGTCCAGCCGAGTCGAATGGCGGCAGTCAGGTTCAGTCGCGTCGTCGAATGATGCACGGCATGCGTCGCCCACATCCAGCGAATGCGGTGCGAGGCGCGATGCTGCCAGTAATAGAGAAACTCGCTGCCGATGAACAATCCGGCAAGTGCGAGCGGGCTGCCCTGTGCGAAGTCGAACAGGCGGTGCTCGTAGAGGAAGGCGAACGGCACCGCGAGAAGTCCGGCTTCGACCGCGCGCAGCACGTTCTGCCCGAGCGCAACGCCGAATGACGCCACGCTCTCGCGCCAGTCATGGGTCTCGCGGTGGACCAGCCGGCCGATGCCGTATTCGAGCAGCATCAGGCCGATCGCCGTTGCCAGGATCACGCGTCGGAGTGTCGGGTCGAGCAGCAGCGACGCGTAACCCATGGTGCCCTCCTATTTCGGTGCGACGCCGGCGCTGACGGCGCCGTCTCTGAGGGCCTGTGCACGCGGCAGGGCCTGCGCACAGGACGACGAAAGCTGGCCGGCATGGGATTGCAGGCAGGCCAGGATGCGCCCGCCGCCCGGCGTGACGTTGTCGCAAAGACGGTCATAATCGCCGCGGCAGGCCTGCATCACGGCGCGCGCTTCGCTGCGCATTTGCGGTGTCATCTGCGTTTGGAGTTGCGACTGGGCGAGCGCGGGTGACGCGGAGGCAATGCCGAACGCCATGATGGCCGCGGCACGTGCGAGCGAACTGGCATTGAAGCTGGGGGACATGGTTATTGGTCTCTCTGATTTTGATGACGACGAGCCGCCGCCGCGCGGGGCTAGCGCGGCGACGGCCGACCCGGATCAGCGCGAGATCGTGCCGGTGCGGGTGTAGGTGTTGCCGGCGGGACCGGTGCGGGTGACGTTGCGGTTGCAGCTGCCGTTGGCGCAGCCGCCGGTCGCGGTGACGCTGGAGGTGCCGCGCGGTCCGGTGCCGGTCGCCGTCCGCGTCCAGGCATTGGCGTCCGCCGCGGCTGCGATCGACAATGCGCCGACGACGAGGGTTGAGAGGAAGAGCTTGTTCATGATCGTCTCCTTGACGGATGGGGGCGTTCCGCGACCGGAAGCCATGCGAGGAGACTGGGCGAGCTGCGTCGCTGCCGCTTTGCCGCGGCGAAACGATTGTTATGGCTTTGTCCGATGCGTGTAACAGTGTGTAACAACGGCGCCCGCGCCCTTGCGTGGGCCGCGCCGTCATCCAGAATGCGGCGATGAACACGCAGCCAGCCACGATTCTCATGGTGGAGGACGATCCCGAGATCAGCCGCCTCGTCGCCGACTTCATGCAGCGCGAGGGGTTCGAGATCGCCTGTGTTGCCGACGGCAAGGCGATGGATGCGATGCTCCAGCGCCTGCGGCCGGACATCGTGATCCTCGATCTGATGCTGCCGGGCGAGGATGGACTTTCGATCTGCCGCCGCTTGCGCACGGACGATTCCATCCCGATCCTGATGCTCACCGCCAAGAGCGACGAGATCGATCGCGTCGTCGGCCTCGAGATGGGCGCCGACGACTATCTTGCAAAGCCGTTCGGCCCTCGCGAGCTGCTGGCGCGCGTGCGCGCCATTTTGCGGCGCGCCAACGGGACGCCCGCAAAGCCCATGGTCCGGCGCTTCGCGTTCGACCGCTTTGTCATCGATCTCGATTCACGCAGCGTCGAGACCGTCGAGACTGAGATAACGGGGCTGCAATTGACCAGCGCCGAGTTCGATCTGCTCGGCTGTTTCGTGCAGCGCCCGCGCCGGGTGCTGACGCGCGACCAGATCCTCGACTGGACGCGCGGACGTTCGGCCGAGCCGTTCGACCGCACGGTGGACATGCTGATCTCGCGGCTCCGCCGCAAGCTCGACGGCGCGAGCCCAGGCTCCAACCTGATTACGACGGTCCGCAACGGCGGCTATCTGTTCACCGCGACCGTCAAGCAGGTGTCGTGATGCTGCGCGTGACGCTTGCCGCGCGGCTGGCCCTGATCGGATTGGTCGGGTTCAGCGTGGTGGTCACCGTGGTCCTGGCGATCTTCTACCGGACCACAGTGCAGGAGAACGAGCTGACGCGGCCATCGCCGGCGCGCCTCGACGCGCTGGCAACGCTGGTCGAGCGCACGGCCGCCGGCGAGCGCCAGTCCGTGCTCGATGCGGTGTCGTCGCCGCAATTTCGGGTGCGGATCGCGCCGGATGGCGCGCCGGTCAGCGGCGAGACGCCGCCGCCGCAGCAGCAATTGCGCGAGGCCTATGCGGCGGGTCTGGCGGGGCGCCCGGTCGAGATCGTGTCGCCGCCCGATCATCGCGCCAGCCGCTGGTTCCCCCGCATCGCGCGGCTGATGGCTAATGCGATCGAATTCCGCATCGGCCTGCGCAGCGGCGAGATGCTGATCATCGATGCCTATACCCGCCTGCCGGTGACCCCGCTCGGCCTGCCGGTCGGCTTCGGCGCGGGCCTGTTCGGATCGATCGTGGCGCTGCTCGCGCTATTGGTCATGCAGCGCGAGACGCGGCCGCTGGCGCAGCTCGCGGCCGCGGTCGATCGCGTCGACCTGTCGGCCGATCCGCCGCCGCTGCCGGATGCACGGCGCAGCGCGCCGGAGATCCGTGCCGTCATCGCCGCGTTCAACCGCCTGCAGGGGCGGCTCGCGGAGATGCTGCGCGCGCGCATGACGCTGGTCGGCGGCATCGCCCACGATGTCAGGACCTTTGCGACCAGGCTGCGGCTGCGCGTCGAGCACATCCCCGATGATGCCGAGCGGCAGCGGGCGGTGGCCGACATCGACGACATGATCCGGTTGCTCGACGACGCGCTGTTGTCAACGCGGGCGGGTGCCGGCGGGCTGTCACAGGAGATGGTCGAGCTGGCCGCGTTGATCGCGGTCGAAGTGCACGACCGGCGCATTCAGGGCAAGCCGGTCGATCTCGTCGCGGACGAGCGCGCCCGCAGCGTGGTGGTGCTGGGCGACCGGCTGGCGTTGCGGCGAATTCTCGCCAACATCATCGACAATGCGCTCGCCTATGGCCATGCGGCGCATGTGCGGACCTCCCTGAAGGACGGGGCCGTCGTCGTGTCGATCGACGACGAGGGGCCGGGCATTCCCGCGGATCAGCGCAAGACCGTGCTGGAGCCGTTTCACCGGCTGGAGAAGTCGCGCAATCGCGCGACCGGCGGCGCAGGTCTCGGCCTTGCCGTGGTGCGCAGCCTGGTTGAGGCGCATGGCGGGACGATCGAGATTGCCGCGGCCTCCGGCGGGGGCACGCGCGTCAATGTCGCGCTGCCGGTGTTTCAGCCGGCGTGAGACGTCAGGCTGCCACCACCGCCGGGATCGGCAGCGCGGTGACCGACTTGATCTTCTCCATCGCGAAGCGCGAGGTGACGTTCTTGAGCGGCACGGCGCTGATCAGCTTCTTGTAGAAGATGTCGTAGGCCTGCATGTCCGCGACCACGACGCGCAGCATGTAGTCGACGTCGCCGGCCATCCGGTAGAACTCCATCACCTCCGGCATGGCGCTGACGGCCTCGGCGAACTTCTTCAGCCAGGCGTCGGAATGGTCGGCGCTCTCGACCGAGACGAACACGGAGATACCGAGCCCGATCTTGTTCTGGTCGACGAGGGCGACCCGCTTCAGGATCACGCCATCGGCCTCCAGGCGCTGGATACGCTTCCAGCAGGGGGTCGAGGACAGCCCGACCCGGTCGCCGATCTCGGCGACGGACAGGGAGGCATCTTCCTGGAGTACCATCAGGATCTTGCGGTCGATGGCGTCGAGGCGGCGGCTGGTCTCGGGGATCTGGACAGCGGCGTCGGTCATTTGAAGAACTTTGTTCCAATATTAGGGCTGATTTCCGTCATATAGAGGAAAATCTTCTACCGCAAGCCCATAATCTCGGCGTGCGGGCAGAATGGCTCTAAAGCCGGTTCTGCAAAAACCCTTCAACTTCAATGCGTTGCGGCGCGGCCTGGCCGCCGCCGTGGCGGGTGCATTTCAGGGCTGCGGCGGCCGCGGCGAATTGCAGCGCCTCCCGTACCCCGCCACCCTCGGCGAGCCGCAGCGTGAAGGCGCCGTGGAAGACGTCGCCGGCGCCGAGTGTATCGACCGCCTCGATCGGGAAGGCCGGCGTCTCCTCCAGCGCGCCCGCCTCGTTCAGCCAGATCGTGCCGCGCGGGCCGCGGGTCGCCGCGAGGAAGGCGGGCGTCAGCCCGGCGAGCCGCTTCAGGGCCTCGCCGTCGTCAGCCACTCCCGCCGTCTCCTGGACCTGCTCGCTGGAAAACAGCAGATGCGAGGCGGCGGTGAGCAGGTCATCAGTCAGCGCTATCGCGCGATCGACGCCGACGATGACGGGAATGCCGCGCTGGCGCGCCTCGGTGCAGAGGTCGACGCAAAAGGCGCCGCAGCGGCTCTCGACCAGGACTGCCTGACGATCGGCGAGCAGCCCGTCAGCGTCAGGCAGCGTCACGCTCCACAACACAAGATCACGATAGATCGTGAGCGTCCGCTCGCCCGTCGCGTCGATGATGATCGCAGAGACGGGCGTGGCCGCACCCGGCATGCGCACGATGTGAGCGGTCTCGATCCCTTCGGTGGCCATCCGCTCGAGAATGAAGCCGCTCGAGGTCTCCCGCGCGTCGCCCATCGGCCCCGCAAACGAGACGCGGCCGCCGAGCCGCGCCATCGCGATGGCGGCATTGAGCGCGTTGCCGCCGCAGATCTCGGCGAGATGCGTGGCGTTCGCCTTGCTGCCGCGCTCCGGCACGGCCTCGACCCGAAAGGTGAGGTCGCGCACGGGAATGCCGATACAGAGGATGCGCGGCGCGGTCCCGGATGGCGCCATCGGCGGTCAGCTCTTGTTGTGCACCCAGCGGCCGAGCAGATGGTGCGCGATGGCGAAGGGATGCGGGCCGGCGAGCCCGTCCGGATGCGTCCGCTTCAGCATCAGGGCTGCCTCCTCGCGCGTGAACCAGCGCGCGTCCTCGAGTTCGGAATGATCGACCACGACGTCCTCGTTCAGCGCCCGCGCGCTGCAGCCGATCATCAGCGACGATGGATAGGGCCAGGGCTGGGTCATGTAATACTGCACGTCGGTACAGCGAATGCCGGACTCTTCGAGGATCTCGCGGCGCACCGCGTCCTCGATGGTCTCGGCGGCCTCGACGAAGCCGGCAAGGCAGGAATACATGCCGGGCGGAAACTGCTTCTGGCGCCCGAGCAGGCACTTTTCGCCGGACGCCACGTGCATGATCACGACCGGATCGGTGCGTGGAAAGTGCTCGGCCTTGCAGGCCGGGCACTCGCGCTTCCAGCCGCCTTCCTTCATCCCGCTGCGGGCGCCGCAATTGGCGCAATAGCCGTGGCGCTGATGCCAGCCGACCATCGACTTCGCCATCGCGATCGCCGACAGCTCGTCGGGCGGGATCACCCCCTGCATCGCCATGCCGCGCAGTTCGGTGACGGTGTAGTCGTCGCGGCCGACCAGCTTCTCGGCCGCGGCCTGCGCCAGGCCCATGCCGAACAGGGCCGCACCCTCGCGCAGGCCGAGGAAGATCGTGCCGGGATTGGCGCCACATTTCAGCGCCTCGTCGATCGAGAGCAGCGCGCGCACCTTGTCGCCCTCGCGCTTCACCAGCAGCGAGTCGCGGTACACGACATAGGCGCGCGAGGACGATTTCTGCTCCAGCGCGAACAGTTTTTCGTCGTCGCGGCGCAGATGCGCGGCGCGGTCGAGGACGTTGGTGACGAAGGCCGGCTGTCCCAGCGGAAACGAGTCGAATGCTGACATTTCTTGTTCTTTCAACCCAACCAGATCTTTTTGCGAAGCGCGCTGATGAAATTCTGTACCTCCGCGGCATCGTGCGCCAACGGCGGCATCACGCCCCAGACCGGCCGCGGCCAGGCGGCATCACCGGTGCGGCGCGCGATGATGTGGACGTGAAGCTGCGGCACGAGGTTGCCGAGGGCTGCGACATTGAGCTTGTCGCATTTGGTGATCTCTTTCAGTGCGCGCGAGACGCGGGAGATCTCCGTCATCAATTGCGCCTGCTGCACCTCGTCGAGATCGATGATCTCGACCGCATCGGCGCGCCGCGGCACCAGCAGCAGCCAGGGATAATGAGCATCCTTGATGACCAGCACCTTCGACAGCGGCAGATCGCCGATGTCGATGGTGTCCTCTTTCAGGCGGGAGTGCAGCGACCAGGCGGGTTCGGGCATATGCGTTTCCGGAAGGCCCGCGCGGGAACGGGGCTCGTTTGGTCCGACCATACGATACCGATTTCGATTGGGGAAGGATCGGGACCGCATACGCGATCGTCATTCCGGGCTCGCGCTGTGCGCGTTCCGGAATGACGGCAACTACGCCTCCGCCAGCACCCGCGCATTGGCGCGGATCGAGGCTTCGCTGACGCGAATCCCGAGGCCCGGGCCATCGGGCACGACAACGTGACCCGCGCGGTTGGCAACGCGCTCCTCCAGCACATCCTCAGTCAGCACGTGATGCGGCATGTAGAACTCGCAGCCGAGCGAGATGCCAGGCGTGGCTGCGATCAGTTGCGTGCCGGCGGCAAGCCCAATGCCGCCCTCCCACAGCGTGCCGCCATAGCCGGGCAGGCCGGCGATGTCGGCGATCGCCATGATCGCCTGCGCCTCGAACAGGCCGCCGGCCTTCATCAGCTTGATCGAGACGGCATCGGCCGCCTCGCGGCGCACGACCTCCATCATGTCGCGGCGGTCGAAGCAGCTCTCGTCGGCAAGCACCGGCGTTTCCAGCGCCGCGGTGAGCTGCGCCATCACGTCGAGAAATTTGCGCGGCACCGGCTGCTCGATGAAGGTCGGCGCGAATTCCTCGACATCGCGCAGGATCTTGATGGCGCCGAACGGCGCCAGCGCCTGGTTGTAATCGACGCGCAGATCGACCTTGTCGCCGAACTCCTTCCGGATCGCTGCGAGATGGTCGAGATCCTCGCGGTGCGGCTTCACGCCGGTCTTGACCTTGTAAATGACGTTCCCCTCCGGAACCATCTTCCGCATGCGCTCCAGATCGGCGGCGAAATCGGGATCGGCGATCGAGAACGACAGCGGAATGGCGTCGCGCACGCGGCCGCCGAGCAGGTCGGCAACCGACAGCCCCGACGATTTGCCGACGATGTCGAGCAGCGCCATCTCGATTCCGACCTTGGCCTCGGCATGCCCGACCAGCGCGCGGTCGAGCTCGGCCATCAGCGCGCGAATGCGGCGCGCGGGTTTGCCGAGCAGGATCGGCCGCAGATAGATATCGAGCGCGGAGAAAGCGGCTTCCGGCGTTCCCGTAAAGACTTCCCATGGTGCGGCTTCGCCCCAGCCGATCACGCCGTCGCTGGAGGTCAGCTCGATCAGCACGCGCTTCACCGTGCCCTTGACGTTGCCGACGCCCTGCAGGCGCGCCATCTTGATCGGGCTCTCGATCAGGAACAGCCTGAGACGTTCAATCGTTGCTTCGGTCATGTCAGGCCTCCGTTAACGTGCCAGACTTGGCCGGTGACGTAAGATGCTTTTGGTGATGCCAGGAAGGTGATGATCTCGGCGACTTCCTCCGGCCGCCCGCGGCGGCGCATCGGGATCAGCGCCTCGGTCGCGGCGATCTGCTCGGGCGACAGCCGGCTCTCGCTCGGCTTGTCCTTGACGATGAGGCCGGGCGCGACCGCATTGACGGTGATGCCGTCGCTGGCGAGCTCGATCGCGGTCAGCCGGACCAGCGCTTCGAGTGCTGAGCGGCTAGCCGCAGTGGCTGCGAACGGCGCGAATTCAGGGCGGATTGCATGCGCTACGAAAGACGACACCGCCACGATCCGTGCGTCTTGCCCCGCGCGCAGCAGCGGCAGCGCCGCCTCGACCATTCGCGTGAACGCCAGCGCCGATTCGTCCATCGCCTGCCGGAATTGATCCGCCGGCGTGCCGATCGCGCTGCCGCGGCGGGCGTGGCCGCCGACGAGAACAAGTCCGTCAAGCCGGCCGAACGCGGCTTGCACGGCGGCGATGGCCACAGCGGCGGCAGTGTCCTCGGCGAGATCGCCGAGGCACTTTGCCACTACGGCGCCCTTTGCTTCGGCCTCCGTCGCAGTTGCGTCGAGACCTTCTGCGTTGGAACGCGTATGCAGCAGCAGCGCCGCGCCGGGCGCGGCGAGCAGCTTTGCGGTGGCGCGACCGATGCCGCTGGCGGCGCCGGTGATGAGATAGACGCGATTGATATCGGACATCAGGATGCCGGTGTGGCCGGCGGCAATGCGCCGGTGCGGTGGAAATGGCTGAGGAAGGCGCGGGTCGCGGCCTCCTTCGGATTGTCGATCACCTCACGCGCCGGGCCTTCCTCGACCACGACACCGTCGCGCATGAAGATGAGGCGGTCGGCGACCTCGCGGGCGAACGCGATCTCGTGGGTCACGATGACCATGGTCATGCCCTCGGAGGCTAGTTGCTGGATCACGTTCAGGACCTCGCCGACCAGCTCGGGGTCGAGCGCCGACGTTGCTTCGTCGAACAGCATCACGTCAGGCTCCATCGCGAGCGCACGCGCGATCGCGACCCGCTGCTTCTGGCCGCCGGAGAGCGTCGCCGGATATTGGTCCGCCTTCTCGGCAAGGCCGACCTTGGCGAGCTGCGCCCGCGCGAGCTTCTCGGCATCCGCCTTGGCCATGCGGCGCACCGTGACCGGCCCCTCCATCACGTTCTGGAGCGTCGTCATGTGCGGGAACAGGTTGAAGTGCTGGAACACCATGCCGGTGGTGGCGCGGAACCTTGCGAGTGTCTTCACGTCGGGAAGCTTTGTGCCTTCACCGAATGAAAAGCGTGTATCGCCGACGCGGACGCTGCCGCCGTCGGGTACGACCAGGAGATTGATGCAGCGGAGCAGCGTCGACTTGCCGGAGCCTGATGGCCCGATCAGCGCGACCACGCCGCCCTTGGCGACGTCGAGATTGATGTTCTTCAGGACCTCGTTGCTGCCGAAGCTCTTGCGAAGGCTGCGGATCTCGATCTTTTGCGTCTCGCTCATTCGCTGACCGCCAGTCGCTTCTCGCCGCGGCGGACGATGATGGTGAGCGGGATCAGGATCGCGGCATAGGCGACCGCAACCGCGGTATAGGTCTCCAGCGGCCGGTAGCTGTCATGGGCCGCGACCTGGCTCTGATAGACCAGATCAGGCACCGCCAGCACAGAGACCAGCGAGGTGTTCTTGAACTGGATGATCGACTGGTTCATCAGCGCCGGGATCATGCGCTTGATCGCCTGCGGCAGCACGATGCGCCGCATGCTCTGGCCTGGCGTCATGCCGAGCGCGGCGCCGGCTTCCGACTGGCCCTTGTCGATCGAGATGATGCCGCCGCGGATGATCTCGGAATAGAACGAGCCGCCATAGAGCGAGAGCGCCAGCGCGGAAGCCGTGATCGGCGTCATCTCGACGCCGGCGAGAATCGGCAGCGCGTAATAAAACCAGATCAGCTGCACCAGGATCGGCGTGCAGCGAAACGCATCGATGAAGGCGAGGGCGGTGAGGCGCACCGCTTTGAAGCGCGACAGGCTGCCGAAGGCGCCGAACAGGCCGAACACGAGGCCCAGCACGACGATGACCACGGTGAAACCGACGGTGACGCCGAGCCCGTTGAGAAAGAGCCAGCGATAGCTCCAGAGGATGCCGAAGTCCCACTGATACATGCGTGTTTAACTCGTCGTGGGTGCCGTTGGCACCGTCGTTCTGGGGCGATGCAAAGCATCGAACTCTGGTGCGCAATTGCGCACCAGAGAACCTCGAGATTCCGGGTTCTCGCTTCGCGAGCCCCGGAATGACAGTGGGAGCTTACAACGAAACGCCCGGCGGAATGTCCGCCTCGGTCACGCCCACCAGCTCCATGTTGGTGATGATCGCGTTGCGGATGAAGCCGAGGCCCTTGTTGAAGTCGATCCAGGTGTTGACGAAGTCGCGGAACGTCTTGTCGTTCTCGCGGCGGAAGCCGGCGTTCGACGTGGTCGCGAAGATCGGCGTCGGCAGCACGAACTGGCCGAGCGAGGGGTTCTTCTTCAGCACGGTCAGCGACAGCATGGTGATCAGGCACTGTGCGTCGACGCGGCCGGTCTGCAGCGCGGCGGTGGCGTCGTCGGCGGTCTTCAGCCGCGAGATCTGCGCCTTCGGCGTCAGGCGGCTGACGACCTGGTCGTGCGAGGAGCCCTGGTCGACCGCGATCTTGATGTCGGGCGAGTTCAGCTCGGCCCAGCTCTTCGGCTTGAAGTCCTTCTTGCAGAGGATGCCGAAGGCGTTGTTGAAAACCGGCACCGAGAAGTCGACGACCAGCGCGCGCTTCGGGGTCGGGTTCAGGCCGAAGAAGATGTCGATCTTGTTGGACTGCAGATCGAGCACCGAATTGCCCCAGGTGGTCTCGGTGATCTCGAGCTCGGCTTCCATGTCGTCGGCGAGCCCCTTGGCGATGTCGATGTAGAAGCCCTTCCACTGGCCGCTGGCGAGGTCCTTCATGTAATAGGGCGCGCCGCCGCCGACTGCGCCGATGCGCATCTTCTTGGTGCGGCGGATGCGGGCGAAGGTCGATTCGTTGGCATCGGCCGCGGTCTGCGCGACAGCCGGGGCAGCCAGTGCGGCGGCAGTCATCGCGCCAAGTCCGACAATCGATGCGACATCACGACGTGTAACCATTTTGAGGAATCGCTTTTCTGGTTGGATGAAGGTGTGTGGTTGATCTCGCGCGGAAAATTCACCCTTCAATCGGCGTCAGCCGGCTGAAAATGCTCTGGATCGGATTTTCGCGCACCCTTTATTTCGGTTCTGGCGGGATTTGATAGCAAGGCGCTGCGGGGCGGGCCCTGTCAAGACTCGATTGCCTCAGGGATGTGCGTGGCCTCGAAGATAGGCACGACGCCTATCGGCCATGACGCTTTCCGAGGCGAATGTCTGCGTCTGCGCGTCGCGGCGATGCGTCAGGCGCGGTGACGCGAGCGGGGTCGGCAAGGGGCATTTTCGCGAGGAAATTGAGAGCCTTCGGCGGCTCGCTTTAAAAATGCGAGCTGCTGCCCTGGTGGCCGCAGCGGGGGCGGCTGACACTGTGGAGTCAGGCGAACGGCACCTTCCCGGCGCCGTTCGCTAAGGACCACAAGCGGGTCGGTACAGCTGATCCTATTCCGCGGCCTTGGCGCGGACCGTCGCAAGCCGCGTCAGCGCGTCGCGGACGCCGGCGCCGTAGGCGGGATCGGCCTTGCTGCAGTTGGCGATGTGCCGTTGCTGGATCGGGACGGCCGCCGCTCCCACGGCGCGCGCCGTGTTGTCGAACAAGGCCTGCCGCTGGGCAGCGTTCATCTTTCGGAAGAGGTCGCCGGGCTGCCGGTAATGATCGTCGTCGACGCGGTGATCCCAATGCGCCGCCGCCCCATCGATCTCGAGCGGCGGCTCGTTGAGATCGGGCTGGTCGGTCCACTCGCCGCGGCTGTTCGGGAAGTAGGTCGGCGTACCCCCGAGATTGCCGTCGGTCCGCATGGCGCCATCGCGATGGTAGCTGTGATACGGACATTTCGGCGCGTTGACCGGGATCAGGTGATGGTTGACGCCGAGGCGATAGCGCGCCGCGTCGCCGTAGGAAAACAACCTCGCCTGCAGCATCTTGTCAGGCGAGAAGCCGATCCCCGGGACCACATGGGCAGGCGAGAAGGAGGCCTGCTCGACCTCGGCGAAGACGTTTTCCGGATTGCGGTTCAGCTCGAAATAGCCGACCTCGATCAGCGGGAAGTCTCCCTTCGGCCAGACCTTGGTGAGGTCGAACGGGTTGAAGGCAAACGCCTTGGCCTGGTCGTCGGTCATGATCTGCACGAACATCGTCCAGCGCGGGAATTCACCGCGCTCGATGCTGTCGAACAGGTCGCGCTGGTGGGTCTCGCGGTCCTTGCCGATGAGGGCTTCGGCTTCGGCGTCGGTCAGGTTCTCGACGCCCTGCTGCGTCCGGAAGTGAAACTTCACCCAGCACCGCTCGTTGGCGGCGTTGAGGAAGCTGTAGGTATGGCTGCCGAAGCCGTGCATGTGCCGGAAGCTTCTGGGAATGCCGCGCTCGCTCATCACGATGGTGACCTGGTGCAGCGCCTCCGGCAACAACGTCCAGAAGTCCCAATTGTTGTCGGCGCTGCGCATCCCGGTCCTGGGGTCGCGCTTGATCGCATGATTGAGGTCGGGAAAGCGCAAGGGATCGCGGAAGAAGAACACGGGCGTGTTGTTGCCGACCATGTCCCAATTGCCTTCCTCGGTGTAGAATTTCAGCGCAAAGCCGCGGATGTCGCGCTCTGCGTCGGCTGCGCCGCGCTCGCCGGCCACCGTCGAGAAGCGCGCGAACATCGGCGTTGTCTTGCCGATCTCCGAGAAGATCCTCGCTTTGGTATAGCGGGAGATGTCATGGGTGACCGTGAAGGTCCCGAACGCGCCGGATCCCTTGGCGTGCATGCGCCGCTCGGGAATTACCTCGCGATCGAAATGGGCGAGCTTCTCGATCAGCCAGACGTCCTGCAACAAGGCGGGGCCGCGGCGGCCGGCGGTCATGATGTTGAGATTGTCGCTGACGGGAGCTCCCGTTGCGTGCGTCAGATGCGGGCGTTTGTCGCTCATGTCGTGATTCCTGGTCGATGATTGCGGTGGGGATTTGCGCGGCACGAGCTGCGCTCAGCCGTGCCAATGCGAGTTGCGGATGACGCTGCAGAAATTGCCGCGATGGAAATGCGGCTCCTTGTCGGCGATGACGTCGGCCTTGACGTTGCCGAACGTCGTATCCGGCCGATGCTTGATGCCGTCGTAGAAGGCCTGGATGATGTCTTCCTTGAAATGCGGCGTGCGCGGAAACGCCGTCACGACCGCCTCGCGCTCCGCGTCGGAATATTCGCCGTAGGTGAGGCCGAGAACGTCCATCTCGACGCCCGCGGTTACCAGCGCGACGACGGGGTGCATGTGTTGGGGCACGCCCGGCGTCGTGTGCAGGGCGATCGCGGTCCAGACCGTGTAGGTATCCGACTCGGAAATGCCGTGGCTGCGCAGGAAGTCGCGCGCGGCATGCGCGCCGTCGACCTCGAACCGCTCGTGCTTGCTGCCATGGCCCGGCATCAGGCCGATGTCGTGAAACATGGCGCCGGCGTAAAGCAGCTCGCGGTCGAATGTCAGCCCGCGGCGGACGCCGGCCATCGCGCCGAACTGGTAGACGCGGCTGGAGTGGTTGAACAGCAGGTCGGTTTCGGTGTCGCGGATATATTCGGTGATGGCGCGCGCCAGCTTGCTGTCGGGAACGGCGGCGGCTTCGGTGATCTTCGTCATGAGCAGCTCCTGAAAATTGAGGTCGCCTGCATCCTAGATTTCGGCTAGCTTGTCTTGAATCGACGTAATACGTCTAAAACGGACAAATCCGGATCGAGGCGGACATGGGTGCCAAGGCGTGAGTGCCAAGCCGAAACCAAGGACGGTCGTGATCGTGGCGCTGCCGGGGGTGCAGCTGCTCGACGTTGCCGGGCCACTCGACGTGTTCGCCGAGGCGAACGTGCAGGCCGGCTATCCCGCCTATGCGCTGTTCGTGGCGGGCGCGGAGCCGGGGCCGATCCACAGCTCCTCAGGCGTCCGGCTGATGCCCGATCGTATCGTCGACCGCGATTTCCAGGAGCCGATCGACACCTTGCTGGTGGCGGGATGCCCGAACGCTGCCGAAGTGCCGGCGGATGGCATCGTGATCGATTGGCTGCGGCGGCGGGCTTCGCGGACCCGCCGGTTCGGCTCGGTGTGCAGCGGGGCCTTTTTCCTTGCCGCCGCCGGTCTTCTCGATGGCAGGCGGGTCACGACCCATTGGGCGGTCGCGGACGTGCTGGCCCGGAAATTTCCGTCGGTCACGGTGGACAAGGATGCCCTCTACGTCACCGACGGAAAGCTCCGCACCGCCGCGGGCGTGACGGCGGGTCTGGATCTCGCGCTGGCGCTGGTGGAAGAAGATCTCGGGCGCGACACCGCCATGAAGGTCGCAAGCCAGCTCGTGATGTTCTTCAAGCGCCCCGGCGGGCAGATGCAGTTCACCCGCAAGGGCGAGGCTGTTCCGGCCGGCCGTGCCGCTTTGCAGGAGCTGCAGCGCTGGGTCGCCGCCAATCCCGGGCTCGATCACAGCGTTGCTCGCCTGGCGACGCGCATGGAGCTGAGCCCCAGGCATTTCGCCCGGCTGTTCCGCGCCGAGGTGGGGGTCACGCCTGCGACCTGGGTCGAGGAAGCCCGCGTCAATGCGGCGAGGCGGCTGCTCGAGTTCGGTAACGAAGCACCGAAGCAGGTGGCGCTGCATTGTGGCTTTGCCGACGCCGATACGCTGCGTCGTGCATTCCATTGCCACGTCGGCGTGACGCCTGCCGAGTACCGCAAGCGATTCGCGCGAATCACCGAAGTTCCAGGCGGCCGGCGCTGAGGCGCCTGTCGCGATCCAAACAGGGTGGCGGCCGTCCCTCCGGGAGAGGACGGGATCGGTGGATACCCGCTTGCTTTCCCGACCTTTTGGCCCCAAATAGGGACCGGGAGATTGGCGGTGGACGAGCCACTCGCCAACCGGGTCAGGTCCGGAAGGAAGCAGCCCTAACGAGGTCCGGATCGGGTCGCTCGTCAGTCTCCTACCTGTTTTTTCGAGCGAATTGCGCCGGCGGGTCTCCCGCCAGCGCGCTCCTTTCCGCAAAAGCCGGCCGAGAGACATTTCATTGCGGATCGACCGATGACCGACGCTGGCGCCCCTCCGAACCCCGATAGCGCCGGCCAGGCCGGCAACACGCCCTACCGGGTGCTGGCGCGCAAATACCGCCCTTCAAGCTTCGACGACCTGATCGGCCAGGAGGCCGTGGTCCGTACCGTCTCCAATGCGTTCGAGACCGGGCGCATTCCGCAGGCCTGGATCCTCACCGGCGTCCGCGGCGTCGGCAAGACCACCACGGCGCGCATCCTGGCCCGTGCGCTCAACTACGAGATGCCGGATGGCTCGGTGAAGGGACCGACCATCCACATGCCGACCCTCGGCGTGCATTGCCAGGCGATCATGGAAAGCCGGCACATGGACGTGCTGGAGATGGACGCGGCCTCGCATACCGGCGTCGACGACGTCCGCCAGATCAATGACAGCGTGCGTTACGCGCCGGCCAGCGCCCGCTACAAGGTCTACATCATCGACGAAGTTCACATGCTGTCGACGGCGGCGTTCAACGCCTTCCTGAAGACGCTCGAGGAACCGCCGGAGCACGCCAAGTTCGTGTTCGCCACGACGGAGATCCGCAAGGTTCCGGTCACGGTGCTGTCGCGCTGCCAGCGCTTCGACCTGCGGCGCGTCGAGGCTGATGTGCTGATGAAGCACCTCGCCAACATTGCCGCGAAGGAGAGCGTCGAGATCGAGCCGGAGGCGCTCGGCATCATCGCCCGCGCGGCGGAAGGCTCGGTGCGCGACTCGCTGTCGCTGCTCGACCAGGCGATCGCGCACGCGGCGGGCCAGGTCAAAGCCGACGCCGTCCGCCAGATGCTGGGCCTTGCCGACCGCACCCGCGTCATCGATCTCTTCGATTCGCTGGCGCGCGGCGACATCGCCGCGGCCTTCAAGGAGTTCCGCGACCAGTACGATGTCGGCGCCGATCCCATCGTCGTGCTCTCGGACCTTGCAGAGTTCGTCAATTTCGTCACCCGCGTGAAGATCGTGCCGGCGACCGCCGACAACGTCGCCTATGGCGAGACCGAGCGCGTCCGCGCCAAGGATTTCGCCTCGAAGATCTCGATGCGCGTGCTGTCACGGATGTGGCAGATGCTGCTCAAGGGCATCACGGAGGTGCAGGCCGCGACGCGGCCTGCTGCGGCCGCCGAGATGGTGCTGGTGCGCATCGCCTATGTCGCCGATCTGCCGACGCCAGACGAGGCGATCAGGATGCTGGAGCAGAACGGCGGCGGCTCGCCAATCGTGAGCGGCGGAAGTGCCGAGCGCAGCAGTGCGCCGGCCGCGCCGATGGGCGCCGCAGCGCCTGCCGTCTCGGCTGCGCCCGTGCGCGCACCGAGCGCGCCGTCGGGCTTCGGCGGTGCGGCCCGTCCGCAGATGGCGGCGCCCGCGCCGGATCCGCAAGGTGCCGCGCCCCAGCTCCGCATCACCAGCTTCACCCAGCTCGTTGCGGTTGCCGGGCAGAAGCGCGATCTCATGACCAAGGGCGCGCTCGAGGCGGACATGCGCCTCGTTCGTTTCGAGGAGGGCCGGCTCGAGGTCGCGCTCGAGCCTAACGCCTCCAAGACCATGATCACCGAGCTTGCGCGCAAGTTCGAGCTCTGGACCGGCCGCCGCTGGACCGTGATCGTCTCCAACGAGCAGGGCCAGCCCACGCTGCGCTCGGTGAACCAGGCCGCGAAGCAGGAGCATGCGCGCACCGCCGAGGCCGATCCGCGCGTGCAGGAGGTGCTGTCGCGCTTCCCTGGATCGAAGGTCGTCGAGGTCCGCAGGCTTGCCCCCGAGGCGCCGGAATCCAATATTAACGCTGACTATGGCAGCGATGATCCGCCAGACGGTTCCGACGCCGACGACGATCTCTGAGCCTATCTTTCCAAGGACGAACACCCAGGACGAACTCCCATGGCTGATTTTCTCGGCATGATGAAGCAGGCGGCGCAGCTGCAATCCAAGATGCAGGAGATGCAGGACGCGCTCGCCAACGTGGAGGTCGAAGGCATCTCCGGCGGCGGCCTCGTCGCCGTGCGCATGACCGCCAAGATGGATGTGAAGGGCATCAAGATCGATCCCTCGCTGATGAAGCCGGAAGAGCGCGAGGTGCTGGAGGACCTGCTGGTCACCGCGCTCGGCGATGCCCGCCGCAAGGCGGAGACCGCGGTGCAGGAAAAGATGCAGTCGCTGACAGGCGGGCTTGGCCTGCCGCCGGGGCTGTTCGGCCAGTAAGATGGGCGCGGTTGCAGGTCCCGAAATCGAGCGGCTGGTCCAGCTTCTCGCACGGCTGCCGGGCCTAGGCCCGCGCTCCGCGCGGCGCGCGGCGCTGCATCTGATCAAGAAGCGCGAAGCGCTGATGATGCCGCTGTCCTCGGCCTTGCAGGTCGCGCTCGACAAGGTTCAGGTCTGCAAGACCTGCGGCAACATCGACACGCAAAATCCCTGCACCGTCTGCACCGATCCGAAGCGCGACCCCGCCATCATCGTCGTGGTCGCCGACGTCGCCGATCTCTGGGCGCTGGAGCGGGCCAATGCGACGCAGGGCCGCTACCATGTGCTGGGCGCGACATTGTCGCCGCTCGACGGCGTCGGCCCGCAGGATCTCACCATCGACGCGCTGGTGGCGCGGGCCCACGCAGCCGAGGTGCACGAGATCATTCTTGCGCTGAATGCGACAGTCGACGGCCAGACCACGGCGCACTACATCACCGACCTGCTCCAGGACGCCAACGTAAAAGTAACCCGGTTAGCCCATGGTGTGCCGGTCGGTGGCGAGCTTGATTATCTCGATGAAGGTACGCTATCGGCCGCCATGCGGCAGCGGACCCTGTTCTAACAATCCAGACTTCACGGAACGGACGACATGACGAAACGATTCGCCAAACGGCTGGCTTTGGTCGCGATGATGATGGCGGTGGTGACCCCCGCCATCTCCGCGCAGCAGGACGACGGTGCGCCGCCGCCCTCGAAGCCCGGCAAGCCGATCAACAATGGCGACGTGCTCTCGGGCGAGCTGAACGCGATGAAGGTGCGGGACGTCAAGAACGCGGGCAAGCGGATTGCGATGTACCAGATCACCTCCGAGCCGCGCCGCCTGCCGGCGCCGAACGGGCTGTGCAATCTCGAGACCGGGCCTGAGACCTTCCAGCTCGTGACCTCCAGCGACGCGCAGGCCGTGCAGCTGAAATCCTTCGTCGGCAAGGCGATCTCAGTCAAGGTGGACGAGGTCGCCTGCGCCAGCGATCCCGGCCAGATGAGCGAGGCCGTGATCACGAAGTGGAGCCTGATCAAGAAGCAATAGGGGGCGTCTCTCTACGATTCCGGTGTCATCGCCCGCGAAGGCGGGCGATCCAGTTCGCCGCGGCTTCTCGGTCAATCACGGCTGTCTCTGGAATACTGGATGCCCCGCCTTCGCGGGGCATGACAGCGAGGGTCACACCCTCACCGGCCCCAGCGCCTCAAAGTGCCCGCGCTTTTGCAGCCACGCCAGCAGCACCAGGCTCGGGATCGCCACCAGCACGCAGATCACGAAGAACGCCGCCCAGCCGGTCGCGTCAGCGATGAAGCCGGCGCCCGATGACAGATAGGTCCGCCCCACCGCCGCGAGCGCGGTCAGCAGCGCATATTGCGTCGCCGTGTGCAGCGGGTTCTGGCACAGCGCCGAGAGGTAGGCGACGAAGATCACGGTGCCGATGGCGCTGGTGAAATTCTCCGCGCAGATGGCGAGCGCCAGCGCCCATTGATTGGTGCCGACCACGGCGAGCCAGGAGAACGACAGATTGGCCAGCGCCTGCACCACGCCGCCGATCCAGAGCGATGTCGCCAGCGAGTAGCGCCGCGCGACGAAGCCGCCGGCAAAGCCGCCGATCAGCGTTGCGGCAAGCCCGACGCCCTTCACGATCGCCGCATAGTCGTTGCGGGTAAAGCCGAGGTCGATCACGAACGGCGCGGTCATGGTGCCCGAGAAGGCGTCGGTGAACTTGAACAGCACGACGAAGGCGAGTGCGACGAGCGCATCCTTGCGCGTCAAAAATTCCGAGAAGGCGCCGATCGCCGCGTGCAGCACGCGGGTGAACGCGCTGTCGGCTTGCGTCGCCGCATCGGCGCGCACCGATTGCTCGGGCTCGGTCGCGACCAGGGCCGTGATCGTTCCGATCAGCACCATCGATGCCATCACCACATAACCCCACATCCACGCGGAGGTGCGCGTGATGCCGGTGCTCTCGAAGCCGGAGACGATGAACAGCGCCCCCGCGGTCGAGACCAGCATGCCGATGCGATAGGCGGCAACGTAAGCCGCCATGCCGGCGGCCTGCTCGCTCTCGGGCAGGCTCTCGACGCGGAAGGCGTCGACCACGATGTCCTGCGTCGAGGATGTCGTTGCCACCAGCAGCGCGCCGAGCGCGACGTAGAACGGCGAACGCGCGGGATCGGTCATGGCCAGCAGCAGGATCGCGACGATCAGCAGCAATTGCGAGAACACCAGCCAGCCGCGCCGCCGCCCGAACGCACGCGTGAACAGCGGCACATGCAGCGCGTCCACCAGCGGCGCCCACAAAAATTTCAGCGTGTAGGGCGTGCCGACCAGCGCGAACAGCCCGATGGTCTTCAGGTCGACCCCGGCCTCCCGCATCCACACCAGCAGCGTCGACCCCGACAGCGCCAGCGGCAGCCCCGAGGAGAAGCCGAGGAACAACACGATCAGCACCCGCGGCTGCAGGTAGACAGCCAGGCTGTCGCGCCATGAGGTCGCAGGGGCGGAAGTCGCGGCGGAGGAGGTCGCGTCGGGTGCGGTCATGGGGAGGTGTTAGCAGATTCTGGGGGCCACAAGGGAGGTGTCGTCGCCCGGCTTGACCGGGCGACCCAGTATTCCAGAGGCCGCATTCATGGAGGACCTGCAATTTCCGGATAAAGGTCGTTCCAGTCCGGATTGTCCTTCTCGATCAGCGCAATCTTCCAGTCGCGCTTCCATTTCTTCAGCCGCTTCTCCCGCTTGATCGCGTTCTCGGGATCGCCGAACTGCTCGAAATAGACCAGCCTCACCACATCATAGTCTTTCGTGAAGCCCTCGATGAGCTTCAACTTGTGTTCCGCGACGCGGCGGATGATGTCGTTCGTCACGCCGATGTACAGCGTTCCGCCGATCTTGCTGGCGGGAATGTAGACGTAGTAGCAGCGTTCGCCCATCTGCCCCCTCTGGGATACTGGGTCGCCCGGTCAAGCCGGGCGACGACAGCGAAATCGGGGCGGCAGCGTACCGGATCTCGGAAGAGAATCACTCTCCCGCCTGGAGCTTCCTCGGGAACAGCTCGCCCGCGGCGGTCGCCACCAGCCGCGGGCTCTCGGCCGGCGCGTCGGTCTTGCTGAAATCGAGCTCCTCGATCCGCCCGGCGCGCTTCTCGATCTTGTCGGCGGAGATCAGGATCTGGCGGACGTCCTCGTTCGCGTCGGCGAAGTGCTTCTGCAATTTGAGCACGCGGTCGCGCAGGCGTCCCAAATCGTCGCCGAGCTTGATCACTTCGGTCTGGATCTGGTCGGCGGCATCGCGCATGCGCGCGTCCTTCATGATCTGCTGCATCACCTGGATCGCCAGCATCAGGAGCGAGGGCGACACCAGCACGACACGGGCGCGATAGGCCTTCTGGATCACGTCGTCGAAACCGTCATGGATCTCGGCGTAGACCGATTCCGACGGCACGAACATCAGCGCCATCTCCTGGGTCTCGCCGGTGACGAGATATTTTTCAGCGATGTCGCTGACATGCTTCATCACGTCGCCGCGCAGACGCTGCGTGGCGGCACGTTTCTCCTCGTCGGTGCGGGCGTCGTGCAGCGCGGTCATCGCTTCCAGCGGAAACTTTGCGTCGATGCAGAGCGGGCGCTGATCGGGCAGGAACACGACGCAGTCGGGCCGTTTTCCGGTCGAGAGCGTGAACTGGAATTCGTAGGAGCCCTTCGGCAGACCATCCTGGACGATCGCCTCCATCCGCGCCTGGCCGAAGGCGCCACGCGACTGCTTGTTGGCAAGCACGTCGCGGAGCGTCGTCACCTGCGTGGTGAGATCGGTGAGGTTCTTGTGGGCGTTGTCGATGATGCCGAGCCGCTCGTGCAGCGCGCGCAGGCTCTCCATGGTGTTGCGGGTCGAGTGTTCCATCGACTGGCCGACCCGGTGGGTCACCGAATCCAGCCGCTCGTTGACCGCGCGGGCCATCTCGGCCTGGCGTCCCGCCAGCGCCTGGGTCATGGCGTCGGCTCGGCCGGCGGCCTCGCTCTGGGCGTGCAGCACCTGGCTGAGACGCTCCTCGAGCTCGTCGGCCCGGATCGCGTGCGCCATGGCGAGTTCCGCGCCGCGCCGCCCGGATCGCGCGATCACGACGGCAATGACAATCAGCAGGATGAGGACCAGTGCACCGAAGCCGATCAGCGCGTCGATGGTGCGCACCGGCCAGTCGCCCAGCATGAAAATGATCTCGTTCATGCCCGTCCTTCTAGCCGATTCGCCGGGGCGCACGAACGAATAGCGAACATTTATGGTTAATCGATCCCTAACTTTTATGGTTAACGAAACCTGAAGTTTTATGGTTAGCGGAGGGTTAACGGGGTTCCTGGGCGCATTGACCGCATCCGGCATGCGGCTTAAATCGCGGCCATGGCCCTCAGAGAAATCATCATCCTGCCCGACAAGCAGCTGCGTCTGGTCTCCAAGCCGATCGAGAAGGTCACGCCGGAGATCCGCAAGCTTGCCGACGACATGTTCGAGACCATGTACGACGCGCCCGGAATCGGGCTGGCGGCGATCCAGATCGCGCAGCCGCTGCGGCTGATCACCATGGACCTCGCCAAGCGCGACGAGAACGGCGAGACCACGCCGCTGCCGCGCGTGTTCATCAATCCGGAGATCATCGCCTCGTCCGAGGAGCTTTCGGTCTACGAGGAAGGCTGCCTCTCGATCCCCGAATATTACGAGGAGGTCGAACGGCCCGCCAAGGTGCGCGTGCGCTTCACCGATCTCGACGGCAAGGTGCATGAGGAGGACGCCGAAGGCCTCTACGCCACCTGCATCCAGCACGAGATCGACCATCTCAACGGCGTGCTGTTCGTCGACTACCTGTCCAAGCTCAAGCGCGACCGCGTGATGAAGAAGTTCGAGAAAGCCGCCAAGCGCGCGGAGTGAGCTTTCCGTCATTCCGGGGCGATGCGCAGCATCGAACTAAGGTGCGCAATTGCGCACCTGAGAATCTCGAGATTCCGGGTTCGGCTCCCCGAGCCGCCCCGGAATGACTGTCAGTGGATTGCGTCGTTCGCAGGTTTTCTCCCATGCCCCTCCGCCTGATCTTCATGGGCACGCCCGATTTCTCCGTGCCGACGCTGCTCGAGCTGGTCGCGCACGGCCACGAGATCGTGGCCGTCTACACCCGCGCGCCGAAGCCCGGCGGGCGGCGCGGGCTGCAATTGCAGCCGACGCCAGTTGAAGAAGCTGCGCGAAGACTCGGCGTGCCCGTGCTGACGCCGAAGACGTTGAAGACCGAGGAGGCGCTCGCAGAATTTCGCGCCTTCGACGCCGATGCCGCCGTCGTCGTCGCCTATGGCATGATCCTGCCGCAGGCGATCCTCGATGCGCCGAAGCTCGGCTGCTACAATCTGCATGCCTCGCTCTTGCCGCGCTGGCGTGGTGCTGCGCCCATCAACCGCGCCATCATGGCCGGCGATGCCGAAAGCGGCGTGATGGTGATGAAGATGGATGTCGGCCTGGATACCGGCGACGTCGCCATGGCCGAGCGGCTTGCGATCACCGACACCATGACCGCGATCGATCTGCATGATCGCCTGTCCCGCTTGGGTGCCGATCTCATGGTGCGCGCCATGGCCGCGCTCGCGCGCGGCGGGCTCCAGCTGAAGAAGCAGAGCGAGGACGGCGTCACCTATGCCGCCAAGATCGACAAGGCCGAGGCGCGGATCGACTGGAGCAAGCCCGCGCGCGAGGTGCTGCGCCACATCCACGGCCTGTCGCCGTTTCCCGGCGCCTGGGCCGAGCTCGAGAACGCGCGCGTGAAGATTCTGCGCTGCGAGCTGGCCAAAGGATCGGGTGCGCCGGGCGAGGTGCTCGACAACCAACTGACCATCGCCTGCGGCGAGGGCGCGATCCGCATCATCGAGCTGCAGCGCGAAGGCAAAGGCCGGATGCAGGCGGCGGACTTTTTGCGCGGCGTGAAGGTCGAGCCGCCGATGCGGCTCGCCTGATGCCCCGCTACAAGCTCACCATCGAATATGACGGCGCACCCTTCTTCGGCTGGCAGGTGCAGGAGACGCTGCCCTCGGTGCAGGGCGCGCTGGAAGCGGCCGTGAAGGCGATGACCGGTGCGGATTTGCGCGTGCACGGCGCCGGCCGCACCGATGCCGGCGTGCACGCGCGCGGCCAGGTCGCGCATGTCGACATCGAGAAGCAGTTTCCACCGGGCCGTTTTCGCGACGGTCTCAACGCCCATCTGCGCCCGCATCCGATCGCGGTGCTCGAGGCCGAGATCGTCCCCGACACGTTCGAGGCGCGCTTCTCGGCCATCAAGCGCCACTACCGCTATCGCGTGATCAACACGCGCGCCAATCTCGCGCTCGACGTCGGCCACGCCTGGCGCGTGCCGCGCCGGCTCGATGCCGATGCGATGCATGCGGCGGCGCAACGCCTGCTCGGCAGGCACGATTTCACGACCTTTCGCGACACCGAGTGCCAGGCCAAGTCGCCGGAGAAGACGCTCGACCAGCTCGACGTGCTGCGCGACGGCCGCGAGATCACCATTGTCACCTCGGCGCGCTCGTTCCTGCACAGCCAGGTGCGCTCAATGGTGGGCTCGCTGGTCTGGGTCGGCGAGGGCCGCTGGACCGCGGACGATCTCTCCGCAGCGCTCGCCGCGCGCAACCGTGCCGCGTGCGGCATCGTCGCACCGCCGGAAGGGCTGTATCTGGTGAAGGTGGATTATTGAGGGGCGCGCGGAGAGCGTAGGATCTCACCGCACCCACCGCTGTCATGCCCCGGCTTGACCGGGGCATCCAGTACGCCGCGGCCTTTCGGTTCTATCGCTGTCGTCTCTGGAATACTGGATCGCCCGATCAAGTCGGGCGATGACAGCGGAGTGTGGGGCGACGGCGGAGTGGACGCGGAGGAGGCCGCAGCGCCTACGCAAAATACCGCGTCAAAATCCCGCGGTACACCTTCGTCAGCTTCTCCAGATCCACCACCGGCACGCGCTCGTTGACCTGGTGCATGGTCTGCCCGACCAGGCCGAACTCGATCACCGGGCAATAGCTCGAGATGAACCGCGCATCCGACGTGCCGCCCGACGTCGACAGCTCCGGCTTGCGCCCCGTCACCTCTTCGATCGCGGAGACCGCGAGATCGGTGAACGGGCCGGGCTTGGTGACGAACACGTTGGAGTTCGACGGCTCCCAGACGATGCGGGCCTTGATGCGGTTGCCGCAGGCCTTGGCGAGGCGCGTCTCGACCAGCTCGCGCAGGCTCGCCTGCGTGTGGTTGTCGTTGTAGCGGATGTTGAACTTGGCGCGAGCCTCGCCGGGGATGACGTTGTTCGCCTTGTTGCCGACGTCGACCGAGGTGAATTCGAGGTTGGAGGCCTGGAATTGCGCGCTGCCGTGGTCGAGCGGCTCGTCGGAGATCGCAACGATCAGCCGCGAGATGTCAGGCACCGGATTGGCGGCGCGGTGCGGATAGGCGACGTGGCCCTGCACGCCGTCGACATAGAGCGTGCCGGATTGCGAGCCGCGGCGGCCGACCTTGATGGTGTCGCCGAGCGTCTCGACATTGGAGGGCTCGCCGAGCACGCAATGATCGAATTTTTCGCCGCGCTCCGCGGCCCATTTCAACAGCTTGATGGTGCCGTTGATCGAGACGTCTTCCTCATCGCCCGTGATCAGGAACGAGATCGAGCCCGCCCCGTCCGCGCGCGGCTTGCCGCCGTTGGCGGCGAGATGCTCCAGCACAGCTGCGACCGAGCAGGCGATGCCGCCCTTCATGTCGACCGCGCCGCGGCCGTGAAGAAAACCGTCCTTCACTTCGCCGGAGAATGCGCCGACGCTCCAGGCGTTCTCGTCGCCCGGCGGTACCACGTCGGTGTGGCCGGCAAAGGTGATGTGCGGCCCTTCGGTGCCGAGCCGCGCATAGAGGTTGTCGACGTCGGCGGTGCCGGCTTCGGAAAACGTCACGCGGTGGCAAATGAAGCCGGCGGCGGTGAGGGCTGTTTCAAGCACCCCGAGCGCACCGGCGTCGGCCGGGGTTACCGAGGGGCAGCGGATGAGATCGCGGGCAATCGAAAGAGCATCGGTCATGCGCCCCGCTTAACATGCATGCCGCCGGGTGGGCTAGCGCTGGGCGGCACGAATTCGAGCTCGCGGCTCTGGTCCCAGCTTTTCGCAGGGGAGGCGGCGGCGCTGTCCTCGACGTCAGCCAGCGGGTCCGGGCCGAACCGGTTGTGGCCGGAGATGCCTGACAAAAAGAACAGCTCGACGATGCCCCACAGCCATAAAGTCGAAGCGGTGAAGTTGAACGGAAGCACCCAGTTGGAGGCAGGCAGCAGGTCCGAGAACTGGTCGAAAAGGCCGGGGACGAAGAAGAACAGAACGATCCACCAGCCGCTCCTGTTGCGATCGTGCAGCCGCTTGATCGCCGTCGCCAGGAAAATCCAGGAGAACACCGCCAGGCCGGCCCCCTTCAGGATGAGATCTGCGCGGTCAACGGACGCCAGCGAGTGATGGGTTCGGGGATCCACCAGCTTGAAGAGGTCGTCGAGGCCGAAGTCGAAATCGAGCTTGATGGATAGCTTGAACGATCCCGTGGCGCTGACGAGGTGGATCACCTGACCGATCACGCCGAGCAGGGCAACCATCACAGCGACGATCAGCAGCGCCTGCCAAAGCAAAGCGCGGTTGATGCGGCCGTCGAAGCGGAAGAGGTACCAGGTCCAGTCCATGCGCTAGGCTCCGGGCGGTGAGGCCGCCCGGTAATTGGTCGCGATGGAGGGAGGGAGGGTTCGATATTCAGCTCGGAGGGAGTGGGCCAGAACGGCGCACGAGAAAATCCGGAACACCATGCGGCTCCAGGCGCGAAGCGACGGCGGCGCCGGGAGCGGTACGCGTCGGATCTGGCCCGAACCGGTTGGGCCCCTCGGTCCCCATCAGGAAAAACAACTCGATGATAATCCAGGTCTGAAGCAGGGACAGCGCAACAGCAAACATCACGAGCAGCATTTCCCTGGCGATCGAGATATCGACGCCGAACGAGAGCCCGAAAAAAAGCCCGTAATAGAGGTAGGAGAGACGATTGACGACGAAAATGGCAACCGCCCACCAGCCGCTTCTGTTGCGATCGTGAAGCCGTTTGGCTGTCGTGGCCGTGTTGATCCAGATCATCGGGATCGCGGCGACCCAGCCTAAAGCCTCCGGTGACGAGACCAGAAACGTGGACTTGTGCCAAGCCACGACCCAGAGCAGGAGGAGAGCCAGCTCCACAACGAGGTATCTGGCGCGGTTGAGGCGGCCCTTGAAGCTGAACAATAGCCAGACGAAGTCCATCGCAACCTCCAGACCGCGAGTGCTGCTCGCGGTCCCGAATGTTGGTCGCACCCGTCTGGAATTCGGTTCGATTGGCGCGTTGCCGCGCTCTAGTCGCGCAGCAGCTCGTTGATGCTGGTCTTCGAGCGGGTGCGCTCGTCGACGCGCTTGACGATCACGGCGCAGGCGGTGCTCGGGCCGATCTGGCCGTTCTTCATCGGCTTGCCGGGCAGCGCGCCGGGCACCACGACGGAATATTCCGGCACTTCGCCCATAAAGACTTCGCCGGTCTCGCGGTCGACGATCTTGGTCGAGGCGCCCAGGAACACGCCCATGGCCAGCACCGCGCCCTTGCGCACGATCACGCCTTCGGCGACCTCGGAGCGCGCGCCGATGAAGCAGTCGTCCTCGATGATCACGGGCTCGGCCTGCAGCGGCTCCAGCACGCCGCCGATGCCGGCACCGCCGGAGATGTGCACGCGCTTGCCGATCTGCGCGCAGGAGCCGACGGTGGCCCAGGTGTCGACCATGGTGCTCTCATCGACATAGGCGCCGAGATTGACGAAGGAGGGCATCAGCACGACGTTCTTGGCGATGAAGGCCGAGCGGCGGACGACGGCGCCGGGCACCGCGCGAAAACCGGCGTCGCGAAAGCGGTTCGGGCCCCAGCCCTCGAACTTCGAGGGCACCTTGTCCCACCAGCTCGCCTTGCCGGGACCGCCGGGAATGACGTCCATGTCGTTGAGGCGGAACGACAGCAGCACGGCCTTCTTCAGCCATTGATTGACCTTCCACTTGCCGTCGGCGCCGCGCTCGGCGACACGCGCCTCGCCCTTGTCCAGGGTCTCCAGAGCCTGGTCCACGGCCTCGCGCACCTCGCCCTTGGTCGAGGTCGAAATGCCGTCACGCGCGTCGAAGGCGCTGTTGATGGTGGATTCGAGGGCTTGGAGGGACATCGGGATTTCCTCTTGGGATCAGGAATTTTGAGGGGATTGGGGCGCTTTTTCGGGATTTGGCGGGGCGGAGTCAAGGCTGGGCTCGCCGTCATCACCTGCCTTGCGCGCAATCGCGCGCTGGAGCCCGTAGCCCGGATGGAGCGAAGCGCAATCCGGGACGGTCTCTCCGCGGCGCGAGGCCCCGGATTTCGCTGCGCTCCATCCGGGCTACGGCGTCACCGCGACAACCTCGCCAAAAACCCCGCCAGATCATCCGTGACGTGGTCGACATGGGCCGCGTCCCGCCCCTCCAGTTCCCAATCCTCGCGCACCACCTCCTTGGTGCCGTCGGGCACCACCAGCACCGTGGTCATGCCGAGCTGGTGCGGGACGGTGAGGTTGCGGGAGAGGTCCTCGAACATCGCGGCGCGGGTCGGATCGACCGCATGGTCGCCGAGAAATTTCTGGTAGGTCTGCGCCGCCGGCTTGGGCTCGAAGCCGGCCGCGATGATGTCGAACACGCCGTCGAAATGCGAGCCGAGACCGAGCCGCGCCAGCACTGCATCGACATGGTCGACCGAGCCGTTGGTCAGGATCAGCTTGCGCCCCGGCAGCTTGGCGATGGCTTCGCCCAGCGCCGGGTTCGGCTCCAGCGGCGAGTGGTCGATTTTATGGACATAGGCGAGGTAGTCGTCGGCGCGTACGCCGTGCAGGGTCATCATGCCGCGCATGGTGGTGCCGAAGCGCCGGTAATAGTCCTTCTGGATGTTGCGCGCTTCCGCAGGGCCGACATTCAGCCAGTTGCAGACGAACTCCCCGATCCGCGCGTCGACCTGCTGCCACAGATTGACGTGATGCGGATAGAGCGTGTTGTCGAGGTCGAACACCCAGGTGTCGACATGGCCGAAGGCGCGGGGTTGGTTCATCGCAACTCTCTCAATCACGGCATCGCAAAGCGCAGCGTCTTGCCGCCGCTCGACATGTCCACCGCACCAAAGCCCATCGCCGCAAATCCGCGCGCGTTGCAATCGGTCTGCTCGTTGGTCTCGAACTTGGTCTCGCGCGTGCAGAGCTGCTTCTCGCCGCCCCAGTTCAGCGGCCTGTCCTTCAGCTTGATGGTCCGGTTGTCGGCATCGATCGCTTCCGCGAAGCTGAAGATCTGCTTCGGCTGGCCGCTGACGTCAGGATGCAGGCATTTGCCGGGGTCGATGCGGTACCAGCCGCGGCTGGTCACCGACTTGCCGTCGTCGGTCGCGATCGCCGCCATCACCTTGTGCGGCGTGTCGTTGCACCAGGTCAGGCCGCTTGCGGACGGCGTCTGCGTCGCATCGACCACGGTCTTGAAGAAAGTCGGCGACGAGGCGGCGTCGGATGACAGCCCGCGGCTCTTCAGGAACGCGGCGAGCGCCGCCTGCGTCTTCGGCCCGTCGACGCCGTCGATCGCGCCGACGTCGTAGCCGATGATCACCAGCAGCCGCTGGATGCCTGCGAGGCGCGCCTGCTCGTCGTCATATTCGGAATCCTCGGCCAGGTAAGCAATGAGGTTGCCGTCGTCGCCTTGTGTCGGCGTCACCTGGGTGAAGGCGGCCTGGGTCTGGCCGCTGCGGCACTGCCGTGCGGCCGCGATGACGAAATTGTCCTGCGCCACGCACAGCATGTCGCTGCCGTTCTGCGGAATCGGCGAGGCGCCATAGACTCCGAGCGCGCGGGCGTTGAGCAGGATGCGGTCGGCAGACAGCGTGCCCTGCACCACCACGCGGCAGGTGGCGGGATCGATCCTGAACCAGCCGCGCGTCGCGGTGGCCGCCTTGTCGTCGATGCCGATCGCGGCCTCGACGACATAAGACATGCGGTTGCAGATCTTGAGGTCGGCGAAAGCCGGCGCGGAGGAGAAGACGAACGAGACGGCGGCGGCCGGCAGCGTCATCAGGAGACGCGTCAGAGGCGAGCGGCTGTGCCGCCGCTCTTGCCCGGCCATGGCGTCGTGTCTCGTCTTCTCGCGCCTCACTTGTGGATCAGCGTGCCCGTGCCCTGGTTGGTGAAGAGCTCGAGCAGCACCGCGTGCTGCATCTTGCCGTCGATGATGACGACGCCCTCCACGCCCTGCTCGAGCGCGTAGATGCAGGTCTCGACCTTCGGGATCATGCCGCCGGAAATGGTGCCGTCGGCGATCAGCTTGCGCGCGTCCTTCACCGAGAGCTGCGGGATCAGCTTCTTCGACTTGTCGAGCACGCCAGGCACGTCGGTGAGCAGCAACAGGCGCTTGGCCTTCAGCGCACCGGCGACTGCGCCCGCAAAAGTATCGGCGTTGACGTTCAGCGTCTGGCCTTCCTTCGAGGTCGCGAGCGGCGCCAGCACCGGGATCAGCTCGTAGCCGATCAGCTGGTTGAGCAGCGTGAGGTCGACCTTCTCGGGATCGCCGACGAAGCCGAGATCGACCGCCTTCTCGATATGCGAGCCCGGATCGATGATGGTGCGCGTCGTCTTCGACGCCTTCACCATGTTGCCGTCCTTGCCCGACAGGCCCACGGCCTTGCCGCCAGCCTCGTTAATGTAGCCGACGATCTGCTTGTTGACGGAGCCGGCGAGCACCATCTCGACGATCTCGATCGTCGCCGCGTCGGTGATGCGCAGGCCGGCGGCGAATTCCGAGACGATGCCGAGGCGCTTGAGCATGGTCGCGATCTGAGGCCCGCCGCCATGCACCACCACCGGATTGATCGCGGTCTGCTCGAGCAGCACGATGTCGCGGGCAAAATTCTTCGCGGTCTCCTCGTCGCCCATGGCATGGCCGCCATATTTGATGACGATGGTTTCTTCGTCGTACTGCTGCATGTGCGGCAGCGCTTCGGACAGGATGCGGGCCTGGTCGAGCGGGGAGATTTCGGTCATGAGGCGGATCTCGCTGGCGGGACTAACGCGGCCTGCGTTCTATCTGATTGGCAGGGGCAGCGCAAAGTGTGGCTGGCATGTCGCTCTCGTGTCCCGGACGCGGTGCGGCGCGTAGTGCCGCGCCGCTGAGCCGGGATCCAGAAAGCGGCATGGGCCCCGGCTCAGCAGCGCACCGCTGAAGCGCTGCGCTGCGTCCGGGGCACGAGACCTATTTCCTCGCCACGACCACCGCGGCCAGCGTCACCGCCAGCCACCCCAGAATCATCACCGTCCCGCCGGTCGGCGCCGCATAGGGAAACAGCGAGTGCCCGGCATATTGCCGCAAGGTCAGGTCGCCCGCGAACAGCGCGGCGCCGATCACGAAGCCGAATGCGGCGATGAGGCCAATTCCGCCGTGTAGAAGGCCGCGCGCGAGCAGGGCGACGGTCGCAAGTATGGCAGTTGCATGAAACAGCAGCATGGCGCTTGCGGAGGCAAGCCGGCTGGCGTCAGCGCCATGGGCGGAGGCGGCGGCCAGCGCGACGCCGGCGGCGCCCATCAAACCGGCAAGCCCGATCAGAAGGCGAGCCATCACTTGGTCCGCTCTTCCACAAGCTTCGCCATCGCCGCACGGAGCTCGGCCATGCCGGTCGAGCTCCGCGACGACGTCGCGAGCACGTTCGGGAACGCGGCCGGATGTTTGGCGAGCGCAGCCTCGGTGTCCGCGATGCGCGTCTGCAGTTCGGACGCCTTCACCTGATCGGCCTTGGTGAGCACGATCTGGTAGCTGACCGCTGAGCGGTCGAGCGTCTTCAGGATCTCGAGATCGACGTCCTTGAGGCCGTGCCGTGCGTCGATCAGCACGTAGACGCGCGCGAGCGAGGCTCGTCCGAGCAGGAATGTGTGGATCAGCTCGGTCCAGGACGCGACCTGGCTCTTCGGCGCCTTGGCGTAGCCGTAGCCGGGCATGTCGACGAGGCGCAGGTCGGTTTTCCCGGGGACCTCGAAGAAGATCAGCTCCTGGGTCCGGCCCGGCGTATGCGAGGTACGCGCCAGCGCGTTGCGGCCCGTGAGTGCGTTGATCAGGCTGGACTTGCCGACATTGGAGCGGCCGGCAAAGGCGATCTCCAGCCCCGCCATCGGCGGCAACGTCTGGATCGAGGGCGAGGCCCAGATGAACTGCCAGTCGCGCGCGAACAGCTTTCGCCCGGCCTCGATCAGCTTCGCATCTTTATCGTCGGTCATGCGAAGCTCTTTGTTTCCCTACGTCATTGCGAGCGAAGCGAAGCAATCCAGGCTTTCTCAGCGGATACAGCCTGGATTGCTTCGTCGCTTCGCTCCTCGCAATGACGACTACGTCGCCTTCCGCGCGAACGTCGCCTTGAGATTGTCGAACAACTCCACCTTCACGCCGTTGCGGCGCATGATGAAGCTCTGCTGGAGCACCGAGAGCAGATTGTTCCAGGCCCAGTAGATCACGAGGCCCGCCGGGAAGCCCGCCAGCATGAAGGTGAAGATCAGCGGCATCCAGTTGAAGATGAGCTGCTGCGTCGGATCCGGCGGCGTCGGGTTCAGCTTCATCTGGAACCACATCGTGATGCCCATGATGATCGGCCAGATGCCGAGCGCGAGGTAATGGCCGAACACCGGGATCGTGGTCGGATCGACCGGGATCAGTCCGAACAGGTTGAACAGATTGGTCGGATCCGGCGCCGAGAGGTCCTTGATCCAGCCGTAGAACGGCGCGTGCCGCATTTCGATGGTGACGAACAGCACCTTGTAGAGCGAGAAGAACACCGGGATCTGGATCACAACGGGAAGACAGCCGGCGACCGGATTGATCTTCTCCTTGCGGTAGATCTCCATCATCTCCTGCTGCTGCTTCACCTTGTCGTCGGGGTAGCGCTCTTTCAGCGCCTGAAGCTGCGGCTGGATCGACTTCATCTTCGCCATCGAGGCGTAGGACTTGTTCGCCAGCGGGAAGAACAAGAGCTTCACGATCACGGTCACGAGCAGGATCGAGATGCCGAAATTGCCGAAGAAGCGATAGAAGAAGTCGAGGCCGAGGAACATCGGCTTGGTGATGAAGTAGAACCAGCCCCAGTCGATCAACAGATCGAAATGGTTGAGGCCGAGCTCCTTGTTGTAGCCGCCGAGGCCGGCGAACGGGAACACGCCGACAACGCCGGCTTCCTTGGCGCCGGCGAACAGCCGTGCATTCGCGGTCGCGGTGCCGCCGATCGCGACGGTGACGGGGTCGAGCAGATAGTCGGTCTGGTAGGTGTGGACGTTGCCGACCGGGTTCGAGGAGAAGCGCGCCTGGAGCTGCGCGCTGGTGTCGGGCAGCAGCGCCGAGGCCCAGTACTTGTCGGTCATGCCGAGCCAGCCATTGGTGGCCTTGAAGTTCACCGCCTTGGCTTCGTCGATCTTCTTGTAGGCGTATTCCTGCAGGCCATCGAGGTAACCGATCAGGCCTTCATGCAGGATGTAATAACCGGAGACCTGCGGCGTGCCGTGGCGCGAGATCAGCGCGAACGGATAGAGCGTGACCGGCGTATTGCCGACATTGCTCACCTCGTCCTTGATGGTGAAGAGATAATGGTCGTCGACCGCGATGGTGCGGCGGAAGGTGAGGCCGTCGCCATTTTCCCATTTCAGCACAACCGGCGTCGTCGGCGTCAGGCTGCCGCTGCCGTCCTGCTGCCAGAGGGTCTGAGCGTCAGGCATCTTCGCCGTCACGCCCGTCGCGGCCACCCAGCCGAACTCGGCGTAATAGGGCTCTGCCGTGCCGGAGGGCGAGTAGAGGACGATCGGCGGCGATTTCGGGTCGACCGTCTCGCGGTACTGCACCAGCGCGAGGTCGTCGATGCGGCCGCCCTTGAGCGAGACGCTGCCGGCAAGCCGCGGCGTGTCGATCTTCACGCGCGGGCTGGCTTCGATCGCGGCGCTGCGGGCAACGACCGGCTGGGCCTGCTGGTTCGCGGCCGGAGCGGCTGACGGCTGGGCCGCGCCGCCGGCCTGCGGCGTGGCGCCCGGCGTTGCGGACGCCGTCGGCTGCGGGGTGTTCTTCTGGAGTTCGGCCTGCGCCTGCTGCTGGGCGCGCTGCTTCTCCATCGCCGGCACGTTGTAGAAATACTGCCAGGCGATCAGGACGAGGCCCGACAGAATGACGGCGAGGATGGTATTACGATTATCGGTCATCTCTATTGTCTCGTCATCAATCCGGTTTGCGGCTGGTCGCAGGAGCAGGGCTGGGGCTCGGAGCTGGCCGTTGGCCGCGTCCTTTCGCCGGTCCCCTCGCTGATCCCTTGGGCGTATGCCGCGCGGGCTTCGTGAACGCTATGCGCAGATCGTCGAGCATGGTCGCGAAGTCGCGCGAGAGCGCGTCCCTTCGGCCCACCAGCACATAATCATGATGGGGCTGCATCGACACCGGATCGAGCCGCTTCACGAGTTCGCGAAGCCGGCGCCGGATGCGATTGCGCTCGGGGGCGTTGCCGTTCTTTTTGGTAACGGTGAAGCCGATCCGGATCGGGCCGCTGTCGTCGCGGCGGCGGCTTTGCAGGACGAACGCGGGACTATTCGCCCGCGCGCCATTGGCAACGGCGAGGAAATCCGCTCGCTGCCTCAGCCGATCCATGATGAAATCCCAAAAATGGGGGTCCGGCTCAGGCGCTCAGACGCTTGCGGCCGCGGGCGCGGCGGGCGGCGAGAACCTTGCGGCCGCCGGCAGTAGCGAGACGAGCACGGAAACCGTGACGGCGCTTGCGCACCAGTTTGCTGGGTTGATAAGTCCGCTTCACGGGTTTTTCTCCGCTGACCGGGCAATTTGCCTGTAGAATTGATAGGAAAGTCCGGAAGATGCGGCCCAAAACGGGCCCTTTGTCGGCCCCAAGAGAGCCGCTCCCGGCGTCACACCGGGTCATCGCGGACAATTTGCGCGGCTTATAAGGGAGCGTCTTGTTTTCGTCAACGTCGCACAAGCGCACGATTCCGGTGAATATCGCTGTTTGTGCGGGGTTTTTAACCCTAGAGGTGGCGACTCGCCCTATCAACACCTACATCCCACCTTGGCAGATTAGCGAACCGTAATTTGACCGGGCCGGGAACGGGTCGCATCTTCCATTAGCCTAGCCAACAGGGGCTCATTTCGTGGCAACGACAGACCGCCAGCCGATCCAGGATGTGGATCAGCCGGACCCGCCGGCGGCGCGGCCGCGTGGGACGGCCGGGCTCGGGCTGTCAGGCAAGCTGCTGCTGCTCACCGTCCCCCTGGTGATGATCGCGGCGATCCTGCTCTACGTGCCCGCCATCGCCAACTTCTGGGTCAACCGGCTGAACGACCGTGTCGCGGCCGCCAATACGGCGGCGCTGGTGCTCGATGCCGCGCCGCTCGGCATGGTCCCCGATTCGCTCTCGCGCGAGATCCTGAAAAGCATCAATGCCCGCGCCGTCGCCATCAAGATGGGCCAGCAGCGCCGGCTGCTCGCCAGCGACAATCTGCCTACCGCGATCGAGCATGACGTCGACCTGCGCGACATGACGGTATGGGAGGCGATCACCGGCTCGTTCCAGATGATGCTTGAGACCGGCAACCAGCCGATCCGCATCGTCGGCCCCGGCGTCGGCAACGCCCAGTTCGTCGAGATCGTGACCGACGAATTGCCGCTGCGGCAGTCGATGTACCGCTTCTCCCGCAACGTCGTGGTGGTCGCGCTGATCATCGGCGTGCTGACCGCGGGCCTGGTCTATCTCGCGCTCCATTATCTCTTCGTGCGGCCGATGCGGCGGCTCACCGCCAGCCTGGTCGGCTTCCACGAAAACCCTGAAAGCTCGGCGCGGATCATCGTGCCGAGCCAGCGCAGCGACGAAATTGGTGTCGCCGAGCGCGAATTGTCGGACATGCAGCGCGATCTGATGTCGATGCTGCATCAGAAGAGCCGGCTCGCCGCGCTCGGCCTCGCGGTCTCCAAGATCAACCACGATCTGCGCAATCTGCTCGCCTCGGCACAGCTTCTGTCCGATCAGCTCGCCAGCGTGCCGGATCCGCGGGTGCAGCGCTTTGCGCCGAAACTGGTGCGCTCGCTCGAGCGCGCCATCGCGTTCTGCCAGTCGACGCTGTCCTATGGCCGCGCCCAGGAGGCCGCGCCCGACCGCCGCATGATCATGATCGAGCCTGTCGTGCTCGAGGTGCGCGAGACCGCAGGCCTCGCCTCGGATGCCTCGATCGCCTGGGTCGCTGCGATCGAGCGTGGGCTCGCGATCGATGCCGACCCGGACCAGCTGTTCCGCGTGCTGCTCAACCTCGTCCGCAACGCCGCCCAGGCGCTGGAAAGCCATGCGTCGGTCGAGGGCGGCGCGCAGCAGATCCGGATCACCGGCAAGCGCGAGGGCGCCGTCGCCATCCTGGAGGTCTCCGACACCGGCCCCGGCGTGCCCCAGAAGACGCGGGACCATCTGTTCGAGGCGTTCCAGACCTCCGGCCGCCCCGGCGGCAGCGGGCTGGGCCTCGCCATCGCCGCCGAGCTCGTCCGCGCCCATGGTGGCGAGATTCATCTGGTCGAAGGCACCATCGGCGCCACCTTCCGGATCGTCATCCCCGACCGCCCCGTGGAACTCCTCTCCATCCGCAACGAGCGGCAGCGGGCGTAACTCGGCCAAAGGCCGAGATACGACGTCATTCCGGGGCGGCGCAAAGCACCGAACCCGGAATCCAGTTTGACGTCGAGATTCCGGGTTCTCGCTTCGCGAGCCCCGGAATGACAGCGAGAAGGGTGAAAATACGCGAAAATCTCTCCATCCCGGACCTTGCCAATCGGGACAAGAGCGGTTAGTCAAAGCGCTCTTTCGCACCCCTCCCGGCCTCCGGGAGATGCGCCGCGGGCTACGCCCGCGCTGTTTGCGAAAAACGCGCCCGTAGCTCAGCTGGATAGAGCATCAGACTACGAATCTGAGGGTCGGACGTTCGAATCGTTCCGGGCGCGCCATTTCGGTAGTATGTAGTTCCATGCCTACTATCGATCGCCTGATCTCCTGCCTCTTTCTGTTCCTCGCAATCGCAGCCGTCCCGGTGCTTCCCGCACGCGGGGCCGAAACCTGTCCGTTCATCAGCGCCCGGGAACTCGCCGGCGCGATGCCGGCGCTCAAATGGTCGCTGATTTCAAATCAGGACGGCCGCGGCTGCATCTATCAGGCCGGGCGCGGCGACACGATGATGCTGAGCGTGTTCCGCAATCCCGACAAGGACCGCGCCAAGGAATTGTACGCGACCTTCGTCAAGACGCTTGGCGAGCGCATGCCGCTTAACGCAGTCGCGGGGATCGGCGACGAAGGCCAGGGCGGAACGAGCGCCGCCGGCGCAGAGCGCCAGGAGGCCTCGGTCGTCGCCCTGTCCGGCGATTCCATTCTGCAGATCAGCGTCTATCCGATCGGCCGGCGTGCCGACGACGCGCTGCTCGGGCCGGTCACCGAAGCCGCGCGCGTTGCCATCGGAAACGTGAGCAAGAGCAGCGAGAAGTTCGGCGATTGCGAGTGGCTCACCGCCGCGGATGCCGACGGCTTTCTCGACAACAGCACGCTGACGGTCCAGCGGACCGGCGCCGGCAGCTGCATGATGTTCGATCGCGAGGCCAACACCATGACCGTCGCGGTGATCGCGATGTCGCGCGACACGGTCATCAACATGATGAAGCGCGCCGGCCCTTGCAAGCACGTGGCGATACCCGAACTCGGCAGCGAAGCGTTCGGCGAGCATTCCTGCACCAAGGGCAACGGCAACGCCGTCAACATCTATGTCTGGAAGAAGGGCAGGCAGGCTTCGATCCTGTTCGCACCGGTCAAGCCGCATCCTGAATCCGGCTCGGTCGAGCGCCTGAAGGCGGTCGCCGGGCGGGTCTATGGAAAACTGTAGCGGCGCCGCGTGACATGGCCGGCGCATGGGCCCCTGGCTCAGCTGGATAGAGCATCTAAGGCAGGCGCCGCGCCAGGTTCAAGTTCCTGGCCTTGTCCAGATTGCGGGCCTTTTCCAGCGCGGCTGCGCTCGGCAAGAGGGCCGACGCGAGATCGGTCTCGGTGAAATCGGCATCTGCGAGATTGGTGTTGGACAAGTCGGCTCCCGAAAGGTCGGCACCGCCAAGATTGCAATTCGCCAGATTGGCGTTCTGCAGCCGCGCGAATGCGAGATCGGTGCGCGCGAGATTGGCGCCGTTCAGATCGGCATTCCTGAGATCGGCGGATTTGAGCACGCCACGCATCAAGCCCATCGATTGATTGCGCATATCAGCGCTCAAGTCGGCGCCAGCAAGCTTGGCCCCGATCAAGCTGGCACCAGAAAGATCCGCGGTTATGCGAGCGCCGTTCAAATCGGCGCCGCCAAGCTTGGCGCGCTGCATCTGCGTGCCGAGCAGTGATGCCTTTACGAGAGACGCCCCCGTCAAATCCGCGTCGATCAGCCAAGCCTGGTTGAGGATGGCACGATCGAAGGCTGCGCCTTTCAGGCTGGTCCGGTTGAGCTTGGCGAGCCGGAGATTGCTGCCGGAGAAGTCGAGCCCCGAGAGATCGAGGTGCGACAGCCGCTTTCCCTGCAAATCGGCAGAGCTCCGGCCCGCGGCGTCTCGAGCCGCCGCCTTGAGAAGCGTCTCGACCTCGGCCCGCGTCATCTCGGATGTCGACATTTCGGGGCTGTTGAGGTCGACGCTGCGCAGCATGTCCTGCGACACGGCATCGATGGGATCAACCAATAGCGCCGTCATCGATACAAGAGCAAACGCGAGACGAAACAGCATCGCTGTCTCTCCGCTTTCCGGTAACCCGCCGATCAATTGTGGGCCTTGCCGCGCTCGCCGCGGCTTACGGGATCCTTGCCACGACGTTGGGCCGGTTTTTCTCGAGCCAGGCGACCGCCTCGGGTCCATCGACGACACACTCGAAGGTTTCCCAGGTCGGGTCCTCCAGCGATTCCGGTTGCAGTCGCTTCACCGCATACTCGACGAGGTCGTGCAAGCCTTCGTAGCCTCGCCGGTGCTCGAGGGATTCTGCGATCGTCGGGCTGGTCCATCCGCGTCGGGCCAAATCGACAATGCTCGGAGCGTCAGCCTCGCTGAACCACGGTGTGGCATCGAACTCGATGCAGCGGACATTGTCGGCGGTATGGCAAGTGGCGTGGATCATTGGCTTCCTCCGTTCCTGCTTCGCGGCCTCGCAGACCCTCAAGCCTTGACCAGGTCCCCCAGCAGGTTCGCCGCCACCGTCAGCTTGGCGAGCGTCAGGCCGCTGGCCGCGATCTCCTCGACCGCGCGGCGGATACGCGTCGCTTCGGGATGGGCCGCGAGCCAGGCCTCGACCGCCTGCTGGCCGGACTGGCCGGTTGCCAGCATGTCCGCGGCCAGTCTCCTTTCGGCGCCGCCGATCTGGTCGACGGCGCGGTCGATGGCGAGACGTTCGAAATAATCGTTCGCCGGCACGCCGCGCGCGGCACTGATGATGCGGTCGAGACGGAAATCTGCTTCCGCAGCGAAGAAGGTCGCGGCGGCATCGCCGATGGCGCGAGAGGTGCGCTCGGCGACCGTCACGATATCGGGTGCCGCGACCAGGGCGTCGAGATCGGCAAGCTCGCCGGCAAGGCCGGCCGGGACGCCGGCATCAGCGAGGTCCTGCCGGCGCTTGCCGCGCGCGGCCTGCAAATCCGGCGGGAGGGTTTTGTCGAGAGACGTCGCGATCTCGCGGATGCCCGGGCCGAAGCGCGCGATCACTGCCTCCAGGCCGACCTTGAAATCGACATTGCGCACGTACCAGACCATGCGGGAAAGCAGAAGATCCTGGATCGCCGCGTAGAGGCTGAGCTGCAACTGCCCGTCGATTCGTGTGTCGAGGGCGTCGATCGCGTCGTTGAGCCGCCTGAGCTCGTAGATCGCGTCCACCGCAACTTGCGCCATGACGATGGTCGAGATATCGGCGTCGGTCTCGTCGGTCAGGCGAACGATGCAGGCCGGACCCCCGCGGTTGATCACGGCATTGACCAGGCTGGTTGCGATGATCTCGCGCCGCAGGCGATGGAGTTCGACCGCGGCCGGGAATTTATCGAGAAGCTCACGCGGAAAATAAAGGGACAGTCTGCGGGCAAGATAAGGATCGTCCGGCACGCTGGTGGCGAGCAGGTCGTCGTAGAGCGTCAGCTTGGCGTAGGCGAGCAACACGGCAAGCTCAGGCCGTGTCAGGGACTGTCCGCGCCTTGTGCGCTCGGTGATCGCTGCATCGTCGGGCAGAAATTCGACGGCACGGCTGAGCAAGCCGCGCCGTTCGAGCGACTGCATCAGGCGGGTGAGGAAGCCGGTCTCGGCCACGCCTTTGCGCTCGGCCAGCGACAGCGCCAGCGTCTGCAGATAGTTGTTGCGCAGCACCAGCGTGCCGACTTCGTCGGTCATTGCGGCAAGCAGGCTGTTGCGGTCGGCTGGACTGAGGCGTCCCTCGCGCTCGGGGCGCGCCAGTGCGATCTTGATGTTGACCTCGACGTCGGACGTGTTCACGCCGGCCGAATTGTCGATGGCGTCCGTGTTGAGCTTGACGCCCTTCTGCGCCGCTTCAATGCGGCCGCGCTGGGTGACGCCGAGGTTGGCCCCTTCGCCGATCACCCGGGCGCGCACGTCGCCACCCGCGATGCGGATCGGATCGTTGGCGCGGTCTCCGACCTGATCGTCGCTTTCGGAGGAGGAGCGGATATAGGTGCCGATGCCGCCGAACCACAGCAAGTCCGCGCGCGCCTTCAGGATCGCCGTCATCACCTCGAACGGCGTGGCTTGCGGCTTGTCGAGATCGAGCAGGGTGCGCACTTCCGCAGTGAGCGGGATCGCCTTGAGCTGGCGCGAGAACACGCCGCCGCCCTGCGAGATCAGCGACTTGTCGTAGTCCTGCCAGCTCGATCGCGGCAGATCGAACAGCCGCTTGCGTTCGGCGAAGCTGACCGCCGGATCGGGCGAGGGATCGATGAAGATGTCGCGATGATCGAAAGCCGCCACAAGCCGTGTCGCCGGTGAGAGCAGCATGCCATTGCCGAAAACGTCGCCGGACATGTCGCCGACGCCGACCGCGGTGAACGGCATGTTCTGAATGTCGGTGCCGAGCTCGCGGAAGTGGCGCTTGACCGCCTCCCAGGCGCCGCGCGCCGTGATTCCCATCTTCTTGTGGTCGTAGCCCTGGCTGCCGCCGGAGGCGAAGGCATCGCCGAGCCAATGGTTCTTCTCGGCCGAGATTGCGTTGGCGACGTCGGAGAAGGTGGCGGTGCCCTTGTCGGCGGCGACGACGAGGTAGGGGTCGTCGCCGTCGTGGCGCATGGTCGAGTCGGGCGGCACGACGACGTCGCCATCGAGATTGTCGGTGAGCTCGAGCAGCGAGCGAACGAAGATGCGGTAGGCTTCGGTGCCTTCTGCGAACCAGGCCTCGCGATTGGAAGGCGGCGGCAGGCGCTTCGGCACGAAGCCGCCCTTGGCGCCGACCGGCACGATCACGGCGTTCTTGACCTGCTGGGCCTTGACCAGCCCGAGGATCTCGGTGCGGAAATCCTGCGGCCGGTCGGACCAGCGCAGACCGCCGCGCGCCACCTTGCCGAAACGCAGGTGAATGCCTTCGACGCGGGGCGAATAAACGAAGATCTCGTAGAGCGGTCGGGGAGGGGGAAGGTCCTCGATCCGGCGCGCGTCGAACTTGAAGGAGATCACCGGACGCGGATGTCCGTCCCGGCCGACTTGCCACAAATTGGTGCGGATGGCCGACTGCACCAGATTGGTGAAACGGCGCAGGATGCGGTCTTCGTCGAGCGAGGCGACGGATTTGAGCTGCTCCTCGATCTCGGCAAGCAGGGTCGTCTCGCGCGCCGAACGCTCGCGATCCGTTAGCGCAAGGCGCGGATCGAGGCGGGTCTGGAACAGCGCGACCAGGTTGGCCGTGATCGCGGCGTTCTTGCGCAAGGTCTCCCACATGTAATCCTGGGTGAAGGGAGCGCGGATCTGGTGCAAATAGCGCGACAGCGCCCGGATGGTGGAGACCTCCCGCCAGCCCAGGTCGGTGCGCAGCGTCAAGGCATTGTATCCGTCGGATTCGGCGCGATCGGTGACCACCGCCATGATCGAGGCTTCCAGGCGATGGCTGAGTTCCGGGGTGATCCCGATCGGCTGGCCGTCACTGGTCTCGATCGTCATGTCGTGCAGCCAGACCGGCTCCGGCCGGTTACCGGGCACGATCTGATAGGTGCGCTCGTCGACCACGCGCAGGCCGTGATTCTCGATCACCGGCACGCGGTATGACAACGACAGCGGTGCGGCGTCCGAAAACACCTTCAGGCCGAGCCGCCTGGGATCGTCCTCCGCGGCGCGGTGAACCGAAATCGTTACCGGGCGGGCTGGCGTCAGCCTTTCGATGGTCGCGATATCGGCGATGGCCTGTTCCGCGCTGAAGATTTCGGTGTAGCCGCCGGCAAAGGCACGGGCATAACGGTTGCTGAGCATGCGTGCCCGCATGCCATCGGTCGACGCCGTGAGCGCGGCCTTCAGCTTGTCGGCCCAGGTCGCGGCAATGGCGCTGATCCCGGCTTCGAGCGTGGCGGCTTCGACGACGGGCGTTTTGCCTTCATAGCGCCCGATGATGAAATGGACGCGCGCGAGCGCACCTTCAGGGAACGATACATAGGAGGCGGACAGGGTCCCCTTGTAGACTTGCGACAGGAAGGCGCCGACGCGCGTGCGGACGTCGGTGTCGTATTTGTCGCGCGGAATGAAGGTGAGGATGGAGACGAAGCGATCGAACTTGTCCACCCGCGCCAGCGCCCGGACGCGCGGGCGCTCGTAGAGGATCAGGATCTCGATGACGAAATTGTAGAGCGTGTCGACGTCGATCTGGAACAATTCGTCACGCGGATAATCTTCGAGAATATGCATCAGCGCCTTGCCGGAATGGCCGTTCGGGTCGAAGCCGGCACGCTGCAGCACCCGCGAAACCTTGTGGCGCACATAAGGGATCTGCCTGACCGAGCGGGTATAGGCGCCCGAGGTGAAAAGGCCGACGACGCGCAACTCGCCTTCGAGCCGGCCGTCGGGCGAATAGAGCTTGATGCCCACATAATCCATCCGGATGCGGCGGTGGACGCGGCTACTGACATTGGCCTTGATGACGATCAGCAGGGTCGGCTCGTGCATGAACTCGCGGATTTCCGACGTCATCACCACCATTTCGCTGCCGCGGCGCAGCACCTTCACGTCCGGATCGCGCAGGATACCGAGGCCTTCGCCGGTCGTGATGTCGTCCGACGCGTCGCTGTCGGGCGAGAAGCGATATTCGCGGACGCCGAGGAAGGTGAAATTGTCCGCGCAGAGCCATTGCAGGAACTGATTGGCTTCGGCGACCTCGTCGATCGGCAGCGGCGGCGGGTTGGAGGAGAACGTCTTGATCGCCTCCTCGACGCGGTCGCGCATGCTGCGCCAGTCAGCGACGCAGGCACGGACATTGCTCAATGTCCTGGTCAGGCCGTCGACCAGCTTCTGGCGATCGGCATCCGCGTCGAGGCGGCTGATGTGGAGGTGAATCAGGCTTTCGCGCGCGCCGTTGGCTCCCTCCGGCAGTGTTTCGCCGTAGAAGCGCAGTAGCTTGCCCGCATCGTCGCGCTCGACGGCGATGATCGGGTGAGCGACGAGGCTGACTTCGATGCCCTGCTCGGCGAGCTCCGCCATGGTGGAATCGAACAGGAAAGGCATGTTGTCGTTGAGAATCTCGAGCACGGAAATCTCGCGTCCGTTCGGCAATGTCGGGTTGACGACGCGGATATCGGCGCTGCCGGCCGTGCGCCGCTGGACGTGCTCCCAGGCCTGCTCCGCCAGGAGCGCAAGCGAGGCGGCATCGTAATTGGCGAGATCCTCGATATTGGTGTAGCCGAACAAGGGCTCGGCAAAGGCCCGGGGGCTCTTGCCCGCTGGCACGCTGCCCGCTGCATCGCGGATCAGGGTTGCCCGGGCCTTGTCGTCGCGCCACGCCATAATGTCCTCCATTTGCCGCGCCGTCCGATCGCAGTCGCGATCATCAGCTTGATTCTGGAGTGCATCTCTTCGAGCGCCGCGATCGATTGATCCGCGGTATCGAAGCTTCCGGCGACAATACACCATCCCGCGGCGAAAAGCGCGCTGCGTCGTGAGGCGTGCTGAATTTCTCTGTCATACCGGGTGGGGCCGAAGTCGGTGCCACGGCGGTCGCCCGCTTGGGGCAGGAAAATCGCATGTAATTTCAATTATGTCGCTGCCCGGTCCATCGGAAATGACGTCCACGACAACCCTCTCGCTCGATATGGAGCGTGCGAAGGTCTGCCATGATGAGGTCATTCAAAAGAGTTCGCAGCTCCTCGATATTCTCAAATTCCTTGAAGTCTCCTCGATCCGACGCGCCGGCACCGGCGCGAGCCACACCGGATCGCCTCAAGCTGAATGTTGGCGTGCCCCTTGGCAACCGCAGCGCGCAATGGTCATCTTGATCGCGGTGTCGGCCGGTCCGTCATTGCGCCATGGCGAGCAGTCGCGCCATCTTCATCGGCCCGTGGTGCGCCACTTGGATCAGGACTCGCCAGAGACACCTGAACATGTCGGTGGAGATGACCCATGAAGCTCGCGCATGACGGAATCCAGCTCTCCTTCGACATCGCCGGGGCGGGACCGCTTCAATTCCTGTTCGTCCATGGCCTCGGCGGGGATCGCACGCATTTTGCGCCGCAGATGGAGTATTTCGCCCGTCAAGGTCGGGCGTTGAATGCCGAACTGCGGGGGCATGGTGAGAGCGATAAGCCGCAACAGGCATATTCGATCGAAGGCTTCGCCGATGATCTCGTCTTTCTGTGCAACCGGCAGCAGATCACCAAACCGGTCATCGTGGGTCAGAGCATGGGTGGCAACATGGCGCTCGAAATCGCCGCCCGCTATCCGGACTTTCCTGCAGGCCTGGTGCTGCTCGATTCAGGGGTGCTCTTCCCTGCCTCGGCAGGGACGGTGTTTGCCGGATATCTGGAGGGCTTGAAGGGCGCGGATTTTGCGGACGAGGCACGGAAGATTGTGGCGGACTCCTGTCTGCCGACCGACAGATGCCGCGCCCATGTCGAACAGACCTTTCTGGCGACGCCGCAGCACGTGCTGGTGTCCACGTTTACAAGTCTGTTCCCCTGGGATGTGCATCGGGCGCGTGAGTGCGTCCAGGCGTGCCGGGTCCCGGTGCTCTACATCGAAGCGGCCCATCGGCTCGCGGATCTGGATCGTTTTGCGGCGCTGTGCCCGCAACTGGTCACCGCCAAGGCCGTCGGCTCCGGGCATTTCCTGTCGCTGGAAGTGCCGGAGCAGATCAACCCGATGATCGACCGGTTTATCTCGCTCTACGTGGGAAGACCCGGGTAAGCTTCGTCGCTGCGCGCAGGGGCCTCGTGCTTTGCGGCCTCAATCCGCAATTCGTCCCGCACGCGATCGAGCACGCTGTCATAGTCGCGCGTCTCGGTTTGCCGGAACAGCCGCATGCCGGGATACCAGGGGCTGTCCGCGCGATCGAGCAGCCAGCGGTAGTCCGGCGTCCATGGCAGCAGGATCCAGGTCGGACGGCCAAGCGCGCCGGCGAGATGGGCGACGCTGGTGTCCACGGTGATCACAACATCGAGGCAAGTGATCAGCGCGGCGGTCTCGACGAAGTCGGTGAGATCAGCGGTCAGGTCGAGAATGTCGCTTCGCTCGCGCAGGACGGCCGCATCATCAGGGCGCGGGGCCTTCTGCAGGCTGACGAAGGTGGCGTCGACGTCGAGGATCCGGCAAAGCGTCCGCAGCGGAATCGAGCGGGTGCGATCGTTGACGTGGTTTGGGTCGCCGGACCAGACCAGACCGACCCGGAGCCTGGTGCGAGGACCAAGACGGTCGTCCCAGGCCTGAATGCGGCTCTCCGGAGGAGAGGGGAGATACGGTATCTGCGCCGGGATCGTATCGAGGCGCGTTTTGAAGGCGAGCGGCAGGCTGGAGACCGGACAGTGCAAATCGTACGCCGGCAGCGTGGTGAGATTCGACGTCGGAGCGCAGTGAGAGACACCGCTCAGGGGCGACATCAGGCGAAGCAGCGGATCCTGGACGACGAGGAGAACGCGTGCACCGCGCGCCGCCAGCAGTGGTACGTAGCGCACGAAATGAATGGTGTCTCCCAGGCCCTCGTCCGCGGCGACAAGGATCGTCTTTCCCGCAACGTCTTCCTCGCCCAGCCACATGGGTTCTGGAAACGCGGGGTATTTCGCCGAAGGCAGCTTTAGCCGTGTGTGGTGTCCGCGCCAGCCGGCTTCGAAATCGCCGGTCAGGAGCTGAGCCAGGGCCACGTTCCACTCTGTCACGAGATCGCTCAGCCTGAGCGACTTCATGCGATCGGCCAGTGCAAAGACTTCGTCGAAGCGATGCAGGTGGTAAAGCGCCGTCAGCTTGTTGTTGAGGGCATCGACACGACGCGGTTGCAGCGCGACGGCTTTTTCGAACCAGACCAGCGCCTCTTCATCCTTGCCGAGCCGCCGCAACGATAGGCCGAGATTGTTGCAGGTGTCGGCATTATCGGGGGCGAGCTCATGCGCCCGCCGGCCTTCGGCCGCGGACTCCTCGAACCGTTTCAGGTTGAAGAGAACCCATGCGCGCGCCTGCACCGTCGGGGCATGGTTCGGGAACAGGCCGTCGCAGAGATCAAGACGCGCAATGGCTTCCTCGTTCCGCTCGAGCTTGTGCAGGACGATCCCGCTGTTGCAGAGGGCGTCCTGATGATGCGGATCGAGGTCGAGCGTGTGCTGATAACTCGAGAGGGCCTGATCGAGGCGCGCAAGCTGAACGAGCGTGTCGCCATGCTGCCGCCACAGCTCAGCGTCGTCGGGGCGGAGCTTGATCGTGTTGTCGAAGACGTTGAGCGCCTCCGCGAAGCGCCCATGCCGAAGCAAGGCCGCCCCGAAGCTTGCAAGAAATTCGGGCTTGGGCGCGCGCTGGATCGCGCGGACGATCCACGCCAGGGCATCGTTGTACTGTTCGGCGTGGAGAAGCAGCAGCCCCATGAGATGCTGGGCGTCCGGGTTCTCCGCATCGATCGCGAGGGCCTGCCCGCAGCAGGCACGCGCCTCGGGATGCCGTCCGTCCCTAAGATGCTGAAGGCCCGTTTCGCAGAGGGTGGCGGGCGTGCCGACCGCCGGCACAGCCGTCATCGAGCTCATGCTGGCGGCGAAGTGCTCGCGATGTCCGGTCAATTCTGGATCAGCTTTCGATGTCTCGATCAGCGAGAAATGCACGATTCTCGCAAGCGTCGAAAGCAGGGCAGCCGGGCGTTGCCCTCACGGCGCAAGCCTGGCGCAAGGTTCGGCCCTAGCTCGCCGGCGTGATCGCCGACCGCTTCACTCCGGCAATCCCGCGCGCCGCAATCCTTCGCCGTACCGCCACGCATCGTCCGCGCGGCGATACGGGCCGTAGATCGCATCGAGGTTGGAGACGCGCTCGCCGGGATTGATCTCGAGCAGTCGGGCGACGGCTTTCCGCGCCTGCGCGGTTTGTCCGGCGAACGCATCGGCCGATGCGCCGATCCGCAGCGCCGGCAGCAGCCTCGGCGTGCCGCGCAAGGCGGCATTGGCCCAGGACGAGGCCTCTTCGTAGCGGCCGGCGAAGAAATGCGCATGCGCCGTTGCCACCTGCATCAGCGGCATCAGCGGATCGACCGGGCTGAGGCGCATCGCGTACATCAGATGTCCGACGGCGGCATCAGGCTCGCCCATCCAGCTCTTGATGAAGCCGGCGAAATAGGACGCCCACATCATGTTGGGATTGACCTGGAGCGCCTGCTCGATGCAAGCGGCGCCGGTGTCGAGATCGCGCACGACATAGGCGAGCGCGCCGGCGCTGGTTGCGAGCGCCAGCGCATCGTCGCGGCCGAGACGAATCGCGTTTCTCGCCAGCCGGTCGGTCTCGGCGATGTCGCGCGCAAGGTCGTCGGTCGGCCAGCGGTTGGTCCGGTCCTTGACGTAGCAATAGGCGGCCATGCCATAGGCCGACGCGAACTCCGGATCGAGCTCGATGGCGCGCCTGAACATCTGCAGGGCCTCGATGTTGGCCTCGCGGATGGTGAAGCGGTAGATCGCCGCGGTGCCGCGCAGATAATATTCGTAGGCCCCGAGGCTCTCCGTCGGCTTGCGCTTGGCGCGCTCGATCGCGGAATGCTCGAGCTTCGGCACCAGCAGCCCCACCACCTGCCGCGCGATCTGGTCCTGCAGGTCGAAGACATCCTCGAGCGCGCCGTCGAAACGGTCGGCCCACAGATGCGCGCCGGTCGTGGCGTCGATCAGCTGCGCGGTGATGCGGACGCGGTCGGCCGATTTGCGCACGCTGCCTTCGAGCACGAAGCTGACGCCGAGCTCGCTGCCGACCTGCTTGATGTCGACGACGCGCCCCTTGTAGGTGAAGCTGGAGTTGCGCGCGATCACGAACAGCGAGCGGAAGCGCGACAGCGTCGTGATGATCTCCTCGACGACGCCGTCGGCGAAATATTCCTGTTCGGGATCGCCGCTCATGTTCTGGAACGGCAGCACCGCGACCGCCGGCTGCGCCGGAAGCGGCGGCGTTTCGGCCGGCGCGCCGTATACCGGAGACGCAGGCACCACGGAGCCTGGTGCATCCGTGCTCACGGGACCGGCGAACCGGTAGCCGTATTTCGGCATGGTCTCGATCCAGCGCTCGCCGCCCGGCTCATCGCCGAACACGCGGCGCAGGGCCGCGATCTGCACCGGAAGATTGCTTTCCTCGACGATCAGGCCGGCCTAGGCGGACTTGATCAGCGCGTCCTTGGAGACCGGCGTGCCCGTTCGCTCCACCAGCACGCGCAGCACGGAAACCGCACGCTGGCCGAGCGCGACCGGCGCGCTGCCGCGAAACAGGATCGCGGCCTCAGCGTCGAGCCGGAACGGACCGATGATGTAGCTCGTGGCCATGGCGCGATGCTTAAGAACTTTTTCAGAACGACACCATGACTTTCGGTGTAGCCAGCCGCAAATATGAACGCCCTGATTGCAGGGCAATCCACACTGGCCGGATTCCGGTCGCAAAATCAAGCAGGTGCGACGCGTCGTCCCAGCCTCGTGCCGGCGGTGGCGAAGTCGCTCCGGGATCTCGGCGCAAGGCAGATGCAGCAGCAATTTCGACCTTCGTGGGCAGCGCTCGGGCGCACCATTCCCCTCGGCGCGCCTTTCGCTGTTGTCCTGACCATCGGTGTTGCGGGACATTCCGGCAACGCCTTTGCCGCCTGCTCGGTGTCGGCCGGTCCGAATTCCGTCACATGCGACGACACCTGGACATCGCTCACGACCAATCTGAATGCCGCATCGACATCGTCGAACGATTATCACCAGCTGTTCACTTTCGGTAGCGCGGTGACCGGCACGATCAACGCCGGAAAGACCGTCACGAACCAGGGACTCTGGGTCGAATCTACCTTCCCGGCCGCGTCCGTGACGTTCACCAACAACGGTTGGTCGATCGGCGCCGGCAACGCGCTCCGGCTCGGCGCCAATGGCGGGGACATCGTCTATTCGGGCAATGGCAGTCTCAGCGCTGGCTCTGCGAGCACGGCCCTTCTCCTTGAAACCAGCGGCGCCGGCTCCATCACGGTCGGCACGAGCGGTACGCCTGTCGCGCCGAACTACCTTGGCGGCAGCGGCCTGGTCGCCCAGGCGGACGTCGGCGCAATCGCCGTCTCGCTCAATGCCGGTAATATCGCGGTCACGGGCACAACGGGCACCGGTCTGTATATGGCAAGCTCGGGCGCCATCTCGGCGACCCTGACCGGCAACACGTCGATCCAGAACAGCACCGCAAGCGCCAACTCGACCGTCGGCATCAACGCGGGTTCGATCGGCGGGACCATCAATGTGACCTCGGATGCCAATATCGGCAGCGCAGGCACCGCCTTCCTGATCGGCATCAGGGCGACCGAGACCGGCGGCGGAAACGTCACGGTGTCCCAGACCGGCGGAGCGATCTTCGCCGCGAACACCGGCGTGTTCGCAGTCAGCGCCGGTGCCGGCGCGATCTCGATCACGACCGGCGTGGGCAGCTCGATCACCATGACCGGCGGCAGCGCAATCGCCGCGACGTCCACCACCGGCACCGGCGCTATCGACATCACGGCCGCCGGCGCGGTCAGCGGAGGTCTCTACGGCATCAATGCCACCATCGCCAATATTGCGAATACCCGCGACATCACGATTGCCGCGAACGGCAGCGTCAACGCGAGCCTGTCCGGCATCAACGCCCTGACCATTGGGACCGGCAAGATCGCCATCTCGGTCGGGGCCGGGGCGACGGTGCAAGGCGGCACCTATGGCGTCGATCTCGCGAGCGGCTCTTCCGCCAACATTGTCACGAACAACGGCACCATCACCGGCGGGACCGGCGTCAGGGCGAACGCGACAACGACGGTCACCAATGCCGGCAGCATCGAGGGGACCGGCGGCACTGCCGTGCTCTTGAACGGCGCCAATAGCCTCTTTGTCATGAGCGGGCCGGCCGCGACGCTGACAGGTCTGGCGGTCGGCAGCGGCTCGGATACGTTCCGCTTCGCCGGCACCGGCAGCAACAGTTTTGACGTCAGCCAGATCGCCGCCGGCTGGACGCTGCTCGACAAGACCGGCTCGTCGATCTGGACGCTGACGGGCACGTCGACCTATGCCGGCCCGGTCACGGTCAACGGCGGCACGCTGGCGGTGAACGGCAATCTCTCTGCGGCGAGCGGCGTCACGGTCGATGCCGGCGGCACGCTCGGCGGCAACGGCACCGTCGGCAGCACGATCGTCAATGGCGGCACGCTGGCACCCGGCAATTCCATCGGCCTGTTGACCGTCAGCGGCAGCCTCACCTTCACCGCGGCGTCGACCTACATGGTCGAGGTCTCGCCTGCGAGCGCCGACCGCGTCAATGTCACGGGTACCGCGACGCTCGGCGGCGCAACGGTCAACGCGGTGTTCGCGCCTGGCGCCTACGTCGCGCGGCAATACACCATTCTCAACGCCGGCAGCATCAGCGGCACCTTCGGCCTCGTCAACACCAGCCTGCCGTCGGGCTTCAAGTCGAGCCTCAGCTATGATGCCAGCAACGTCTATCTCGATCTGGCCCTGAGCTACACGCTGCCGGTCGGCTCCTCCGTCAACCAGCAGAACGTCGCGAACGCCGTCACCAACTTCTTCAACAGCACCGGCGGCATCCCCGCGGTGTTCGGCGCGCTGACCCCGGCTGGCCTGACGCAGATTTCGGGTGAGACCGCGACGGGCGCACAGCAGGCCACCTTTGACGCGATGAACATGTTCATGGGTGTGCTGACCGATCCGTTCGTGGCCGGTCGCGACGATCCGCGTTCAACCGGCGGCACTGCGGGCTATGCGGCCGAGGACAGCGATGCGCTCGCCTTTGCTGCTGGCCGCAAACGCACTGGCGCCAAGCGCGACGCCTACGCCGCGATGTCGCGCAAGGCACCGCAGGCCCAACCCTTTGGGTCACGCTGGAGCGTGTGGGCCGTGGGCTTCGGCGGCTCGCAGACCACCGACGGCAATGCCGTGCTCGGCTCCAACGCCGTCACCAGTCGTATCGCGGGCGGGACCGCGGGCGCCGACTACTGGTTCTCGCCTGATACGGTCGCAGGTTTCGCGCTTGCCGGCGGCGGCACCAGCTTTTCGGTCGCGAATGGCGGCACCGGCCGCTCCGATCTGTTCCAGGCCGGCGCCTTCGTGCGGCACAATCAAGGTGCGGCCTATGTCACGGGTGCGCTGGCCTATGGTTGGCAGGACGTCACCACCGACCGCAACGTCGCCATCGCAGGCGTCGATCATCTTCAGGCGCGCTTCAAGGCGAACGCCTATTCCGGCCGGCTCGAAGGCGGCTACCGCTTCGTCACGCCAATGATCGGCGGCGTCGGCCTCACGCCCTATGCCGCGGTCCAGTTCACCACCTTCGACCTGCCGGCCTATGCGGAGCGGGCGGTCACCGGCAACACCACCTTTGCCCTGAGCTACGCGTCGAAGAGTGTCACGGATACCCGCAGCGAGCTCGGTCTTCGCTCGGACAAGTCCTTCGGGATGGCCGACGGCATCGCCACACTGCGCGGGCGCCTCGCCTGGGCGCATGACTTCAATCCCGATCGTTCGATCGGCGCGACCTTCCAGGCGTTGCCCGGCGCGAGCTTCGTCGTCAACGGCGCCGCGCAAGCCACGGACGCCGCGCTGGTCACTGCGTCGGCGGAAAAGAGCTGGTTCAATGGCTGGGCCATCGCCGCAACGTTCGAGGGCGAGTTCTCGAACGTCACGCGCAGCTACGCCGGCAAGGGGGCAGTCAAGTACCAGTGGTGACGGCGCTCACCTGCCGATCGTGACCCAGGCCTGCGCCTTCTTCCGCCAGTCCGCGTCGAAGCGGGCGGGGATGTCTTTTGCGGCATCGCGTGAGAAAAGGTGATCGATGGCGGATGTGCGAACCTCGTCGATCCCGGGAATGCCGGCATAACCGAGATTGGCGAGCCGCTTGGCGAAAGGCGGATGCGTCGAGTCCGGATCGTGCTCGCGGGTCAGGCCGGCGGTGGCAGCGGCCGCCATCGGCTCTGGCGCGTAAGAGCGAGGATCACGCAGGCCAGCGCCACGACCGGCAGTACCGCGTAGCGGCCAAGACGCAGGATGATCTTCAGGACAACGCGATTCATCCGCGCCTTGGCGGAATGATTCGAATCACGCCTTGCCGCATGAGCCACTGCTCTGATGCAGGCTGGCGACGTCGGCGCGGCCCTGGCCTTCCGTGACCTGGATCAGCGTGATCGCGCCGGGCGTCACGATTCCTATCTGCGGCTGGGCGGAGAGGTAGGTCGTGCTGCCGGCGCGCAGATCGACGCTGACCTTCTCGCTGCCCTGCCCGAGCAAATTGCCGCTCAGCGGCAGGTTGTTGACGGCGACCTCGTGGCGGCCCGGAGGCAGATCGCACGACACGAACCCCGCGGGCTGGCTGCCGCCAATCACCCGTCCATCGACGGCATAATTGGGCTGGACCGCAAATGCCATCGGCGAGGTGCGATAGACCACGAGGCGCGCCGTATTCGATTTGACGTTGTCAGTCAGTGCCGCGCTGCCCATCGGCCCGGATGCGCAGCCCGCAAGCAACGTGGCCACGACCAGAATCCCCACACCCAAACGCATTCTCGCCCCGCAATTCCAGATATCCCCGCATCATCATTGGCTTGGGTGGTGGTTGAAGTCAATCTCGACCGCAAGTCGTGCAACGCTTGTTCGCGCCGGACGAATCTTGCCGCGTCGGTCGGCGAGGTCGCCGCCGGCGGCGTGTCGATCATCGTAATGTCATGGCTCCGTCATTCGCGCTCTACTGATCGCTGCTCCCTTCGCCGCGCATCGTGGAGATCTAGAATGCATCTGACTGAGACCATGTCGTCCGACCGCCGGTCGATCCTGAAGGGTTTTGTGGCCGCAGCGGTGGCGCCGTTTGCGACACCGGCGTTTGCCGCCGAAAGCCTCCCGGCGGCGCCGACCGGCACGCCGGCCGCCATCGCCACCGACAAGGCCTATTGGGCGGCGGTGAAGGGGCTCTATGCCGTGACGCCCGACGTCGTCAATTTCGAGAACGGCTATTGGGGCATCATGCCCGAACCGGTGAGGCGCGAGTTCATCCGCCAGTCCGACATGATCAACTACCAGAACACGTTCTACGCGCGGCAGCGTGCGGGCGCGGACTTCGAGGCGGTGCGGATCAAGGTGGCGGAGGCGGTCGGTGCTGCGCCCGACGAGATCGCGCTCACCCGCGGCGCGACCGAAGCGCTGCAGCTCCTGATCGGCGGCTACAACAGGCTGAAGCCCGGCGACGGCGTGCTCTATGCCGACCTCGACTATGATTCGATGCAATATGCGATGAATTCGCTCAAGGCGCGCCGTGGTGTCGACGTGGTCAAGTTCGACGTGCCGGAGCCCGCCAGCCGCCAGGCGGTGCTCGACGCCTATGCCCGCGCCATCGAGGCCAACCCGAAGACGAAGCTTCTCCTGCTGACCCATGTCAGCCATCGCACCGGCCTCGTCATGCCGATCGCGGAGATCGCCCGCATGGCGAAGGCCAAGGGCATCGACACCATCGTCGACGCCGCGCATTCCTGGGGCCAGATGGACTTCCGCGTCGGCGAGCTCGAGGCCGATTTCGTCGGCTTCAATCTGCACAAATGGATCGGCGCGCCGCTCGGGGTGGGCTTCCTCTATATCAGGAAGGACCGCCTCGCCGACATCGACCGCGACATGGGCGACGAGGACTTTGCCGAGACCGATATCCGCTCGCGCGTGCATACCGGCACGGTCAATTTCGCCACGGTGCTGACGGTGCCGACGGCGGTGGCGCTGCATCAGCAGATCGGCGCCGCGGCGAAGCAGGCCCGCCTGCGCTATTTGCGCGACTATTGGGTGAGCCGCGCCCGCGGCTTCAAGGACATCGAGATCCTGACGCCGGACGAAGCCGGCTCATACGGCGCGATCACGTCCTTCCGTCTCGCCGGCAAGACCAGCAAGGCCGACAACGACGCCGTCGTGGCGAAGCTCAGGGACGGCCACAAGATCATGACGGTGCGCCGGGCCGGCGTCGCCAGGGGCCAATGCATCCGCGTGACGCCGGCGCTGTTCACCGACGAGGCCGATCTCGACCGCCTCGTCGAGGCACTTGCCGTCGTCACGGGGACGAAGACGGGCTGACGTGCGTGTTTCGAAGACGACAGGGGCCGGGGCAGCCAATTCGCCTGTCCCGGACCCATCTCGCGACTTCGATGCGCCCCTCACGCCGGCGCGAGCGCCGGCTGTGCCGGCCGACGGCCGATCAGTAGCGACAGCAGCGCCGCGACGATGCCGGTCACGCCGGCGATCATGAAGGCCTGCAGATAGTCACCCTGCGACGAGCGCATGAAGCCGGCGAAGAAGGCGGCGCATGCGGCCCCCAACTGATGGCCGGCGACGACCCAGCCGAAGATCAGCGGCGCGTTCCTGTCGCCGAACGTCTCGTTGGCGATGCGCACGGTCGGCGGCACCGTCGCGATCCAGTCGAGCCCGTAGAACGCTGCGAACACCGACAGGCTGACGAACGAGAAATCCGAGTAGGGCAGGTAGATCAGCGACAGCCCGCGCAGGCCGTAATAGAAGAACAGGAGCTTGCGCGGATCGAAGCGGTCGGTGAGCCAGCCCGACAGCGTGGTGCCGAACAGGTCGAAGAATCCCATCAGCGCCAGCAGGCTCGCGGCCTGCACCTCGAGGATGCCATGGTCGCCGCAGAACGCGATCAGATGGGTGCCGACGAGGCCGTTGGTGGTGAAGCCGCAGATGAAGAAGGTCGCGAACAGGAACCAGAAGGTCGGCGTCTTCGCCGCGCGCACGAGGTTGCTGATGGCCGCGACGAACGGATTGCCCTGCGCAGGCGATGCCGGCTGGTCGTCATGCGTGCTGCCATAGGAGCGCAGGCCGATCGATGCCGGTCGCTCCGGCACCAGCACATAGACCAGCGGGATCAGCGCCGCGCAGCACGCCGCCACCGTCAGCACCACCGGCTTCCAGCCGCCCCATTCGACCAGTGCTGCAAGGCCCGGCATGAAGATGAGCGTGCCGGTCGCGGTGCTCGCGGTCAGCAATCCCATGACGAGGCCGCGATTGGTTGTGAACCAGCGATTGACGATGGTGGCGCCGAGCACGTTGGCGACGGCGCCCGAGCCGATGCCGGAGAGCAGTCCCCAGGTCATGAACAATTGCCACGGCGCGGTCATGAAGTAGCTCGCGGCCGTCGAGGCCGACATCAGCGCCAGCGCGCCCAGCACCGTGCGGCGGATGCCGAAGCGCTGCATCACCGCCGCGGCGAAGGGACCGGCGAGCCCATAGAGGAAGATGCCGATCGCCGCCGAGGACGAGATCACGCTGACGTCCCAGCCGAATGTCTTCTGCAGCGGCAGCATCAGGACGCCCGGCGTCGAGCGCAGTCCCGCCGCGGCAAGCAGCGCGAGGAAAATCACGGCGACGACCACGAAGGCGTAGTTTTGGCCGAACGGCCGCCGGGAGGCGGGGGATTGAACAGAGGGTTGGGGCATGTTACTTACCGGTACGTATTGCGATGCGGCATTAGTACGTACCGGTCAGTAACATTGTCAAGCCCCCTATGCCGAAGGCGGACGAAGCCCAATGACGAAAAAAGCCGAAAAACCCGCTGAAGCGCCCGTCCGGGCCGCCGACCGCATTCGCGCCTCCGCCAGCGAGCTGTTCTACCGCGAGGGCATCCGCGCCGTCGGCGTCGACGAGGTGGTGGACCGGGCCGGCGTGACAAAACCCAGCCTCTATCGCAGCTTCGCCTCCAAGGACGATCTCGCCGCCGCTTATCTGCGCGACTACGATCTGAGCTTCTGGGAGAATTTCGAGCGCCCCGGCGGCAAGACCTATAGCAATGCGCGCGATCATGTGCTCGCCTATATCAGCCAGCTCGCCTCGCGCGCCGTCGCCAAGGGTTATCGCGGCTGCGGCCTCAGCAACGCTGCAGTGGAATATCCCTCGCGCGACAATCCCGCGCGTCAGGTCGCCGAAGCTCACAAGAAGGTCTTCCGCAAGCGCCTGCGCGAGCTCGCCGCCGGCATGGGCGCGCGCCAGCCGAACGTGCTCGGCGATGCCCTGCTGCTCCTCATCGAAGGCATCTACGTCACCGGCCAGCAATCCGAGGACGGCCCCGCGCAGTCGGCGGTCGCGGCCGCGAAGCTGCTGATCGATGCGAGTGTGAAGGCGGGGTAGCGATCCAGCAGCCCTCCCGCATGGCTTTATCGGGAGATTATCCGTCGCTTTCGTCGGTCGGAATGTGCCGCCGAAGGTCCATCCTGTCGTGGAGGATTCTCACGAGTTCGATCGTGCTCTCCGGCGCGGCGCGGTACATGAGGAAGTGGCTTCCGCGCCGACCGTGTCGCGCAATGTGGAGCGTGCGAAGACCCGGCGCGATCTCGTCTCGGGCTTTGGAACCCGCAAGCTCGGGGCCATTGGCGAGTTCGCCTATCGCCCGAACCAGCGTGTCCCTGTAAAGGCGGGATTGTCGTGGCCCGAAATTCTCGGTGGTCCATTTCAGAATATTCGCAAAGTCGACCTCAGCGGCAGCGCCGAGGCGGACGCGCCATTGTTGCCGGGCCATACCGCTTTATTCGTCCGTTCCAGCGATGACCTTCTCCGACAGATCAGTCAGATATTTCTGCAGGTCGTCGATCGTCGTGAACTCCTTGAACTCGCCTCGCTCCAATGACCCGATGCCGAGGCGGGCCGCGGCGCGCAACGCCTTGAGCTTGCCAGCGTCCTCGGCCTCGCGTTGCTCCACCAGTCGCAACCCATCCCGTAGCACCTCGCTGGCGTTCTGGTAGCGACCGGACTCGACGAGGGCTTCAATGAGTTCCTGTTGGTGTTTCGTCAGCACGACGTTTCTCGTTGGCATCGTCGTCCTCGTTGTTCGACCTTATGGCATAATATGCCACAAGGGTCCTGCCGCTTCAACTTCGAGCCTCGGCGGCCCATTTGATCAGCTCGCGCCGTGGTCTACATCTTTAACTCCGCTGCCCCGCGCAAGGAGACAGACGCGTGCTCGACCATATTCTTAGATTCATGACGCTCGGGACGGTCATCGTCGGCATGACGGCGATCTACGTAGCGCTCCACACCAACAATCGACGTCTCGGCGCGGACATCTTCCTTCGCTATTCCGACCGGGTCTCCGACCTGCGGCGCCGCCTTCCGGTCTCGGTGTTCCTCGAACGCGGGGCAGCCGGCGACATCGAGATCACGGCGCAAGAGCGGCAGGCCGTGCACGAGATCATCCACTCGATCTTCGAGCTCTACGAGCTCAAGGTGCATGGCTTCTTTCCGCCGGCGATCTGGAAGATCAGGGAGCCCGACATCGAAAGGCTGTTGTCGCTGCCGGTGTTTCAGCAGGAACTGGCAAGCATGGGAGGCCGATACACGGGACATCCGCGTTTGGCGGCCTGGCTCGACAAAATCAGGGCGCAGAGAAATAGCGCCCCGACTTGAACGGTGAGCTATCAGCTCACCGCCACCCGAGCGCGGGTGCCACATGCTTCAAGATCGCCTCGATCGCATGCGCGCAGTAATCCACGCCGAGTTGATTGGGGATCGTCAGCAGCAACGTATCCGCCTCGGCGATCGCCTCGTCCTGCTTGAGCTGCTCGATCAGCACATCCGGCTCGGCGGCATAGCTCCGGCCGAAGATCGCGCGGGTGCGCGGATCGATGAAGCCGATCTGGTCCTCGCCGCCGCGCTCGCCGCCGAAATAGGCGCGGTCGCGATCGTCCATCAGCGCAAAGATGCTGCGGCTGACGGAGACGCGGGGCTCGCGGCTGTGGCCGGCGTCCTTCCACGCGGCGCGATAGGCGCGGATTTGCGCAGCCTGCTGCACGTGAAAGGCCTCGCCGGTCTCGTCGTTCTTCAGCGTCGAGCTCTGCAAGTTCATGCCGTGCATCGCCGCCCACACCGCAGTGGCGTTCGAGCCGGCGCCCCACCAGATCCGCTCGCGCAGGCCCTGCGCGTGCGGCTCGAGGCGCAGCAGTCCCGGCGGGTTCGGAAACATCGGTTGCGGATTGGGTTCGGCAAAACCTTCACCGCGGAGCAGGTCGAGAAACACCTCGGCATGGCGCCTACCCATGTCGGCGTCGCTCTGGCCCTCGGCCGGGCGATAACCAAAATAGCGCCAGCCGTCGATCACCTGCTCGGGCGAGCCGCGGCTGATGCCGAGCTGGAGCCGCCCGCCGGCGATGAGATCTGCGGAGCCCGCGTCCTCCACCATGTAGAGCGGGTTCTCGTAGCGCATGTCGATCACGGCCGTGCCGATCTCGATCGTGCTTGTCCTGGCGCCGACCGCGGCGAGCAGCGGGAAGGGCGAGGCGAGCTGCCGCGCGAAATGATGCACGCGGAAATAGGCGCCGTCCGCGCCGAGTTGCTCCGCCGCGACGGCGAGGTCGATCGACTGCAACAGCGTGTCGCCGGCCGAGCGGGTCTGCGATTGCGGCGAGGGTGTCCAGTGTCCGAAGGACAGAAATCCGATTTTCTTCATGGGGGCAATCTAGGGACGGTCGCGGCGATTTGCGATGGGCAACTCCGAGGAAACCTGCTCACGATCTGACCCGTGGCCTGCGTCGTTGTCCCGTTCGGGGGTGTCCAGGGCGCGCCATTGCCTTGGTGTCATTCCGGTCCAGCGCTTGAAGGCGTGGGTGAACGCGCTGACTTCGCCGTAGCCGAGCAGCCAGGCGGTTTGCGAAATGGGCAGTCCATCGTCCTTCAGATAGCTCTTGGCGAGGTCGATCTTCATCTCGTCGAGGATACCGCTGAAGGTCAATCCCTCCAAAGCGAGGCGCCGTACCAGTGTGCGATGGCTCAGTCCGAGACGGCGGGCGATCTCTTCGACCCGTGCCTCGCGGTGCGGGAGCAGGGGCGCGATCGCATGTTCGACGCTCGACCTGAGCGAGGTCACGCGGGACTTGCGGTGCGCCAGCGCCTCTTCGCAATAGGTGACCAGCAGATCGTTCAGATAGTGGTCGGCGCTCTCGATCGGGATGAGGCCGGTTGATTGCGGGAAGATGATCTCGTCGACGTCGCAGCCGAACTCGATCTCGCACCCCATGAACGACTTCACGCCCGCGGGTGTCGTGCGGCGGCGATGGGCGACCCGCACCTGGCTCGGGACCAGCCGGCGATTGGTCAGGACGCGGTTGATTCGAATGATGGTGGTCAGCCAGAATTCAATCTGATGCCGGTCCGACCGCCGGTCCACGCCGACATATCTCAGCGCAATTTTCATTTCCTTCGCGGCAAATCGCAGTGAAACCCCTTCATTGGCGAGGTGGCAATAGCGCTCGGTCTTGGACAAGGCTTCGGCAACCGTGCGGGAGGATGCCGCGACATAGTAGAGCAGGCCGATTTCACGCAGGTCGAAGTCCCGTGCCAGATGAAATCCGAGCGTGTCGTCCTGCAGCGCTTCTGCACCGAGTTCCAGAAACCTGATCTGGCTCTCGGCGCTCACGCGCGCCTTGCGATCCTCGATCTGCTTGAGAGTCAATCCGGCCCTGGACAACAGGCTGTCCGCCTCGATGCCGGCGTCCCGCAGGCGCGCCCATACCAGGCGGGCGATTCCGCCGGTCGCACTGGGCATTGTTTCAAAATGGGGCGAATGGGCAGTCGGCACACCGAACCCTTTCGACGTTGCCGCTGCGGGCCTCGCTCTTTGGGCTCGCCGATCGTGATCACGGCATGAAAAATCAACTTATTGGCTCACGATAACAAGAAACCGGGGGGCGTGTGACTTAAATCGCTTGTCTGCCCCCAGACAGGTCTTGCGTTCTCGGGGCAGCCCCTTTCCCCGAAAGCTACGATGGCCTTGATGTCCAGCAGTGACGGCGCCGCGCCGCCCATCAACGTGAAGATATTGCGAGGGTACGGAAAGTTGCTCGGACTTGCCGATATCGCCCATGGTTCGCGGATGGTTGCGCTCGAACGTGTCGGGGATTGCGAGATCAGCATGTTCGAAGCGTTGGCGGCGGGCTTGCCCGAGAGCCCGTTGTTCTGGATGGAGCTGTTCGACCTTCGCGTTCACGCGTCACGCGACAGTCGCGGCTGCCATAACATGAGCGATGCGGTCACAACGTTCGAGGATTTTGCCTCGCAGGCGCGCCGCTTGGCGGAGCCATCGCTGTGTACCGCCGTCAAAACGGCAGGCTGACAATTGCCGCGTGCACTGGGAGTTTCCGACCAAGCCGTGCAGCTGACCCGCGGTCGGCCTCTGGCGTACGACACCAGGCGCATGGCATTTCTCTTTACGATGATGCTCGGCGCGAAGGTCGTCGATTGCGAGATCAGCAGCAGTGCGCTGGATGATCTCGACGGCACGAAGGGCACGCTGCCCGGCGAAAGGGAGGCCCGGTTCATGCGCCTGCGCGAAACGGTCGAGCGCGTTGCGTTGGTCGCGTTCGAACGGCAGGGCCAACGCAAGGGCGCGCCGGTGCGCATCTTCTCCAAACATGTCAAGGCGCTGTGACGATCGATGGAATTGCCGCAGCGCATTTGAAGGCGCGAGGCCTCAGGCGTACGCGACCCAGCCGCGGAAGGTGAAGCCGGTGTAGAACACCGATGCGCCCGAGAAGCCGGCTTCACGCAAAATCATCTCATCCTGCTCCGGCGCCAGAATGCTCAATTGCCCGTCGACCGCCTTTCGGGCGGCGGCCGCCTTGTCGGGCTCGACGCCGGATGCGGCCAGGTACGCGGAATAGCGCGAAAGCCAGATCGGCCGCTCATCGTCGCCGCCTGGGATGCTGAAATGGGCTGCCACGAACGGCGCGCCCGGCTTGAGCCGGCGGTGGATTTCCGCGGCGATGCGACGCCGCTCCGCGACATCGACGAAGTGCAGCGTCAAAAGACACGTCGCGCCGTCGAACGGTCCGTCCGGTGCGTCGTCGATATAGCCCTGGTGGAGATGTGCGTGCGAGGCGAGCGGGCCCAGCGTTTGCTTGGCGAGATCCAGCATCGCCGCTGACGGGTCCACGCCATCAAAACTCCAGCGCGGCTGCGCCTGCGCGAAGGCTCTCAACTCCAGGCCGCCGCCGGCGCCGAGGACGAGGATGCGCGCGTCGTCACGCGCACGCTCGGCCAGCAGGATCGCCGCCATGGACAACATCGAAGTGTAACCGGGAACGAACCGCGGCGGTCCTTCGGTGTATGTCGCCACCATTTGCGGATCGGCGAATGCGCTTTGAATGTCGGTCACGATGTTGTCCTGCTGAATGGCGCTCGTCACGCGTGGTGCGCGTCGATGCCTTGATGTTTTCGCGTCCCGAGGCGCTTGCGCAGATCGTCGGCAAGCCGCGCCAGCGTCACCTCGCCGAGGCGCGCCAGCAGCAACGCCTCTGCATCGCCGAATGCCTGGTCGAGCGCGGCATTGACGGCTTGCTCGACGAGGCAGCCGGGCGCCTCGGTCCGGTTGCCCATGGCCAGAAGCGCGGGACTGCCGAGCGCGGTGTAGACGTCGCGCAGCGTCACCTTGGAAAGATCGCAAGCGAGCGTCCAGCCGCCACCATGGCCCTTCTCCGAGCGGACATAGCCGAGGTCCCGCAGCCCCGCCATGATGCGGCGGATCACCACCGGATTGGTGTCCATGGCTTTCGCCAGGGTCTCGGAGGTGAAGGGACCCGGCTGCTGCGCCATGTGCAAGAGCACGTGGAGCACGCCGGACAAGCGGCTGTCGCGTTTCATGTAACTATATATGTTACGTGATGCGGTCTGAGTCAACGGATTTCGGCGGGCGTGACAGCCATCATTGCGCCGGCCTTGATACAGGCTAGGTGTGGGACGACGCGCGTGTTCTATGATGTATCCGGCACGACCGTCGAAATTCTGGCGATCGTTGCCAAATCGGAGGCCGAGTCATGGCTCGCACAGTTCGGAAGTCCGGAGTGAAAGAGGTCCCGCTCTCAGAGATCAAGGATGATCTGTCCCGCTATCTCCGTGAAGCGGAAACGCAGGAGATCGTCATCACGCGTCACGGCAAGCCGGCTGGCGTGCTGATTGGATTCGAATCAGAGGACGACTGGTTCGAATACCGTTTGGAGAATGATCCTCGCTTCCTGCAGCGCGTTGAACAGGCGCGCAATAGCCTGCGCGCGGGACGCGGCGTGAAGCTTGAGGATATCGATACGGAGTAGCTGGCCGACCCGCGCTAGCCCACGCGCCCGATGATGCCATCATGCGCCTGTTTTGCCCGACGTGTCAAAGCCACGACATAGCGGCCCAAGCCATTGTTCCCGCTCATGCCGTCTACTGTGCATGGGGTTGTTTTCGACATTTTGTTCTGGATGGCCTGCGTCGCGCGAGTACGCCGTTTCGCCATGATGATTTGTCACGGTGACGTCGCTGCACCTGAGGGCAACAATTGGCCGAGGCGGCCGTAGGGAATTTCGTCCTCGACCTCGAACGGCGTCCGCTTTCATCGGTCCATTGTCGGGAGGCGCATCATGCAAGTCTATAACGTGGTGAAATTCAGGGTGAAGCGGGGTAAGGAGGTCGCCTTCCTCGACGCGCATCGCGACGGCAAGGCGAAATGGCCGGGCCTCGAGCGCGGAGTCATCATCCAGACCGGCGAGCAGACCTTCTGCCTGATCGGCACGTGGTCCAGTCAGGACGCGCTCATTGCAGCACGACCGGCGATGATCAAGACCCTCGACAGTTTCAGGTCCGTGCTCGAGGACCAGGGCAACGGACGCGGTGTCACGGACGCCGTGTCGGGAGATGTGGTGCTCGATCTTTAGCAGGCGAGCGGCGCCCGCTACTTCATCACCCGCAGACCCTTGGTCGTGAACTTCTGCGTCTTGCCGCCGGGGCGGAGTGGGCGCCTGGTGCCGGCGGCCTTGCCGGTGCCGGGCGGCTGGTACGCAGGGACCAACTGGTGGGGCCGCGAGCCGATCAGGTCACGGCGGCCCATCTCGATCAGGGCCTCGCGCAGCACCGGCCAATTATCGGGGTCGTGGTAGCGCAGGAACGCCTTGTGCAGGCGGCGCTGGCGCAGGCCCTTGATCGCATCGACCTTGTCGCTGCCGCCGTGGCGCACGCCGCGCAAGGGGTTGACGCCGGTGTGGTACATCGCCGTTGCGGTCGCCATCGGCGAGGGCAGGAAGGTCTGCACTTGGTCGGCGCGATAACGGTTCTTCTTGAGCCAGAGCGCGAGGTTCATCATGTCCTCGTCGGTCGTGCCCGGATGCGCGGCGATGAAGTAGGGGATCAGATAGTATTTCTTGCCGGCCTGCTCGGCGGCGGCATCGAACATCCGTTTGAAGCGGTTATAGGCGCCGATGCCCGGCTTCATCATCTTGTCGAGCGGGCCGCGCTCGGTATGCTCCGGCGCGATCTTCAGATAGCCGCCGACGTGATGGGTGACGAGCTCCTTGATGTATTCGGGGCTCTCGACCGCGAGGTCGTAGCGCACGCCGGAGGCGACCATCACCTTCTTGATGCCCTTGGTCTCGCGCACCTTGCGATAGAGCCGGATCAGATCGTCATGTGAGGTGTTGAGGTTCGGGCAGATCTCCGGGAAGACGCAGGACGGCCGGCGGCACGCGGCCTCGACCTTCGGGTCCTTGCACGCCATCCGGTACATGTTGGCGGTGGGGCCGCCGATGTCGGAGATCACGCCCGTAAAACCGGGCGTCTTGTCGCGGATCTTTTCGATCTCGCGCAGGATCGAGCCTTCGGAGCGGTTCTGGATGATGCGGCCTTCGTGCTCGGTGATCGAGCAGAAGGTGCAGCCGCCGAAGCAGCCGCGCATGATCGTCACCGAGAACTTGATCATGTCCCAGGCGGGGATCTTGGCCTCGCCATAGGATGGATGCGGCGCGCGCGCGTAGGGGAGGTCGTAGACCGCGTCCATCTCGTCGCTGGTCAGCGGGATCGGCGGCGGGTTGAGCCAGAGGTCGCGATCGCCGTGACGCTGCACCAGCGGGCGCGCGTTGCCGGGATTGCTCTCACGGTGCAGCACGCGTGACGCGCGGGCATAGGCTTCCTTGTCCTGCTCGACCTGCTCCAGCGCCGGCAGCCTGATGACGGTCGCGCCCTTCTGGCGCGTGGCGCCTTCGTCGGCGGAATCGAGATCGTCGGCGTGCAACTCGGCGTAGTCTTCCGGCACGCGGCGGAACAGCGCGACGCCCCTGATATCGTCGAGCTCGCGCGGCGCCTCACCTGCGGCAAGCCGCTGTGCGACTTCGACCACGGCGCGCTCGGCATTGCCGTAGAGCAGCAGGTCGGCCTTGGCGTCGGCCAGCACCGAGCGGCGCACCTTGTCGGACCAGTAATCGTAATGCGCGATCCGGCGCAGCGAGGCCTCGATGCCGCCGAGTATGATCGGCACGTCCTTGAACGCCTCGCGGCAGCGCTGGGCGTAGACGACGGTGCAGCGGTCCGGCCGCTTGCCGCCTTCGCCGCCCGCCGTATAGGCGTCGTCATGGCGCAGGCGCCGGTCGGCGGTGTAGCGGTTCACCATGGAGTCCATGTTGCCGCCGGTGACGCCGAAAAACACTTTTGGCTTGCCCAGCACCTTGAACGGCTCGGCCGACTGCCAGTCCGGCTGCGAGATGATGCCGACCCGGAAACCCTGCGCCTCCAGCAGCCGGCCGATGATGGCCATGCCGAAGCTCGGATGGTCGACATAGGCGTCCCCGGTCACCAGCACGATGTCGCAGGCATCCCAGCCGAGCGCGTCCATCTCGGCGCGGCTCATGGGAAGGAACGGCGCCGGCTTGCGCGGGCGTGCCTGGGCCATCAGGGGCTTTTCGGCAGCGATGATCTGGGTGTCCATGGCGCCTACGCATAGGACTCCGCGTCCCCGAATACAACCGACGGACGCGTGAAAGATCGAGGTTCCGTAGTCGTTCGGGCGGGGTTAACCCTTCGCCAGCGCCTGCCGGACCTCGGCCGTCGTGGCCGGCTCGCCGCCGTGCTCTCGCACCCTCCGCACTGCGTCCTCGACCAGGCCGAGATTGGTCGCGGTCGAGCCCAGCAGCGCATCCTCCAGCCCGACGCGGATATGGCCGCCGCGGGCCACGGTTTCGCCGATCAGCGGCGTGATGTCGACGCCGAGGCCGGAGACCATCCAGGGCGCACCAGGTGCTTCCTCCTCCGCCAGCATGACCAGCGCCGCGAGGCCATAGGGCTTCGGCGGAAAGCAGAACGCGAATTGTTGCGAGAACATGAAGCGGTAGACCGGCGACTTCACGCCGCTCGCGCGGGCCAGTGCAGCACCTGCGCGGATGAAGCCGGGTTCGTAGATCGCGAAGGCCGGATGGATGCCGCGGCGCTTGGCGACATCAAGCCCGTGGCGGATATGGGTCTCCGGATTGAGATAGGTCTCCGCGGGCTTGGCCTGCGCACTGGTCGCGGTCAGCGTGAAGTTGACGCTGCCGGGATCGACCACCGCGAATTCGAGCAGGCCGCGTTCGGCGAGCGCCTCGATATGGGCAAAGCGCGCCTTGGGATCGGCAACATTGCCGCGCGCATCGAGGCCGGGGATGGAGGGATAGACGGGCACGTCGACCTTGGTGCGAATGCCTTCGATGATGCGGGCATAGACCTGCCAGTCGAACGTCTGCGGCCCGCCGCCGTCATAGGCATGGGTGTGAATGATAGCAGCGCCCGCTTCCGCGCAGGCGATGCCCTCGGCGACGATCGCCTCGATCGTGTCGGGAATGCCGGGCTGAAGCGCGCGGCTCCACGGTCCGTTCAACGCCGCCTCGATCCAGACCTTGTGCATGGCGCGCCTCCTTCATCCCCTGAACGGACGATGCTTGTTTTGGAGGACCATATCACGCCCATCTGCGGGTGTTGCACGGGCATGGGCGGGGACATTCGTGATCGAGGTCATGATGCGGCTCACGGCACATGATTCCCGCCACAAATAGTTGCATCGGCTCCGGTTCATCTGCAGGAACCATCCGCCCCCGTGAACATTCTGACCTAGGCACCCGCACGAGCCACGCTCGCGCGCGTCTCGGCAATCCCGGCGCCAGTGTCCGCAACCGGTTTTTGCCCCGATGCTCGTTTCGGGGCGATGGGGGTCTTGTGAGTACGGTCATAGAGAACTTGCTGGCGCGGAAGCAGAAGCTCGTCGAGGAACTCGAGAAGGCGAAAGCCGTGGAGGATCGCGACAGGATCGAGCACCAGCTCGAGCAGATCAACACAGCGCTGGATTTCCTTGACCGGCCGGGATCGAAGGGTGGGCGGTAACACTTACTCCGCCTTCAGCGCGTCCACTTTCAAGGCCTTGGCATAGACCACGGCCGAATTGGTGATGTGCTTGGTCATGCTCGCTTCGAACGCCGCAAACTCGCCGCGCGCGAACAGGTCGAGCAGCTTGCGGTGCTCGTCGAAGGACGAACGGGTCCGCACGTCGATCGGCGAGGTCAGATTTGTGCGCAACGCTGCGACGCGGCCGGCGACGAGCTGGTAGGACTCGGCGAGATAGTGATTGCCGCAATGGGCGAACAGCGCCTCGTGGAACGCGGCGTCGGCGCGGCCATAGGCGATGTTGTCCCTGGCCTCGACCGCCGGCTCCATCGCCGCGATCGCCTCGCTCATCGTTGCGAGCGCGCCGTCGCGATCATGGCGAAAGGCAAGCTCGGCCGCCCTGGGTTCGAGCGTGACGCGGAAGGTGCAGAGCGCAGTGATGTCGTCCGCGCTCGGGGTGAAGACGAAGCTGCCGACCTGCGGGCGGATCACCACGAGACCCTGCGCCTGCAACTGGCCCATCGCCTCGCGCACCGGCGTGCGGCTGACGCCGAAGGAATTCGCCACCATCTCCTCGGAGATGGCGGCGCCGAGCGCGAACTCGCCCTCGATGATGGCCTGCCGCAGCCGCTGCATCACACGCTGCGACAGGGATTTCGGCGTATCGAGCTTGAGCGATCTCATGCGCTCGCTCGCTCAGATCACCTTGCCGGGATTGAGCAGGTGATCGGGATCGAGCGCGGCCTTCAAGGTGCGCATCAGCGCGATCTCGGGCTCGCTCCTGGCATGGCCCAGCCACTTCTTCTTCAAGGTGCCGATGCCGTGCTCGGCGGAGACGCTGCCGCCCATCTCGCGCACGAGACCATAGATGATCGCGTCCATCTCCTCCTTCGGCTGCTGCTCGACGGTGAGGCCCGTGACCCAGGACACCAGATGCAGATTGCCGTCGCCGATATGGCCGTAATAGACGCTCTCGCAGCCCTCGATGCCGTCGGCGAGCGCCGCCTTGCAGCGCGTGACGAATTCGTCCATCCGCGCCACCGCAAGGCCGATGTCGTAGGAGATGTGCGGCCCCAGCACCTGGCCGAACTCGGCGCAGATGTCGCGTACGCGCCAGAACGCCTGCGTCTGGCCCAGCGATTGCGCCACCGCGGCATCGGCCAGCAGTCCGCGCTCCATCAATTCTTCGAGCCAGGCCTGGAAGCGCGGCGCGTCGATGCTCTCGTCGGTGCCTTGCGCCTCGACCAGCACGTAGAGGCCGAGACCCGCGGCGACCGGCGGCTTCACGCCGGCGCGTGTCGTGATCACGTCCCAATAGTCCGGCCACATCACCTCGAAGGCCGACAGCAAAGGTCCGAGCCCGCTGCGCGCGGCATCCAGCAGCGCGATCACCGCGGCATAGTCCTTCAGGGCGCAGAGCGCGGCCATGGTCGAGCGCGGCTTCGGGAACAGCTTCAGCACGACGCGGGTGATGATGCCGAGCGTACCTTCCGAGCCGATGAAGAGATGCTTCAGATCATAGCCGGCATTGTTCTTCATCAGCTTGTTGAGATTGGTGATGATGGTGCCGTCGGGCAGCACCACTTCGAGGCCGAGCACCAGCTCGCGCGTCATGCCGTAGCGGATCACGCGATTGCCGCCGGCATTGGTGGAGAGGTTGCCGCCGATCGCGCAGGAGCCGCGCGAGCCAAGATCGAGCGGAAAGAAGAAGCCGGCCTCGTCCGCAGCCTTCTGGATCGTCTCCAGCGGCGTGCCCGCCTTCACCGTCATCGTCATCGAGGCGCGATCGATCTCCTCGATGCCGGTCATGCGCTCCAGCGAGATCGCGACCCAGCCCGTTTCGGGCGAGGCGCCGCGGCACAGTCCGGTCAAGCCACCCTGCGGCACAAACGGCTGGCGCGCCTGCCGGCAGGTCAGGATCGCATCGGCAACGCCTTGCGCATCGAGCGGGCGGATCACCGCGCGCGGCGTCTGCGGCAGGCTCGCGCTCCAGTCGTTGCAATTGCGCGCCGGCACATCCGCGCCGGTCAGCACCGCGGCCGCGCCAAGCTTGTCGCGCAGCGCGCCGAGCAATTGGTCGGGCCGCTCAATGGGGGTCACCATGTTCATGCGAGACCTCCTCTAAATTCGGCTGCGCCTCATGCGCGCAGCGACGGTGGAAAGGGTTTGCGTCTGTCTTGTATGTAAGGTACAACATCAAAAGTAAAGCAAAAACAAGGCTCGGAAGGCATCCCAAGATCGTTGGAGATCAGGGGCTTAGTCCGAGGTTGCAGCAAAGGGTGGTGAGATGACGGAGGCGATTCGCGGGTTCTGGGTGGCGTCGGCAACCCCGTTGGCGACGGACGGCAGTGTGGACTCCGCCAAGCTCGCAGCTCACGCCAAAAAACTCTTCGGCAAGGGCGTCGACGGTGTCGTGCTGTTCGGCACCACCGGTGAGGGCACTTCGTTCAATGTCGCCGAGCGCGTCGCGACCATCGAAGCCGTGCTCAAGGCCGGTGTGCCGGCGGAGCGCATCGGCGTCGGCGGTGGCTTTCCCGCCATAACCGACAGCATCGCGCTGACGCGCGCCATGCTCGGCCTTGGCCTGCGCCACGTGCTGTATCTGCCGCCTTACTTCGATCGCGGCGTCTCGCCCGAGGGCATCGAGGATGCGTTCGCCGCGATCTTCGACGGTGTCGGCGACGATCGTCTGCGCGCCTATCTCTATCACATCCCGCAGGTCTCCGGCGTCGCAATCCCGACCAGCGTCGCCGCGAATTTGCGCAAGCGTTACGGCAAGGTGGTTGCGGGCCTGAAGGACTCCAGCGGCGACTTCAAGCAGTTCCAGGCGTTCCGTGCCGCCGCGCCCGAGCTCGCCATCACCGTCGGCAACGAAACCGATATCACCCGTGCGATCGCCGGCGGCGGCGCCGGCACCATCTGCGGCATGGCCAATGTCGTGCCTGAGCTGGTCAAGGGCATGGTCGACGGCAAGGACGTCGAAGCGCGCATGAAGGCCGTGGTCGACATCGTGCTGAAGACTCCGTCGTTCACCGCGACGCTGAAGGCGATCCTCGCGGCACAGACGGGCGATGCGGCATGGCTGCGCGTTCGTCCGCCGCTTCGTGCCTGGTCCGATGGCGCGGCGTTCAAGCAAAAGCTCGACGAACTGACTGCTCCCGCCGCCGTGTGAGAGCGCACAATGTCGTGACACGTTGCCGCGAATTCGCGCGCAGCGTGTCGCGCTTGCTGCAAGATCAATCCTTGATTGACGTTCGGCGCGCTTCTGCGCTTAGAACGATTCAACACTAGAGCTATTCAAGCCCGGCTACGGTTCTCTTCGCGCGCAGCGACTGTTACAGGCCGACACTTCAAAGTTCTTGACTTGAAGTGGAATGAAAGTGCGTGCCCTCGTGGATGGCCGCCGCGTCAGCGGCCATTGTCTTCTTGCCGGCAAGAGCCGTGCAAGTCTTCTCATCGGTGCAGCCGTGCTGCTCGCTGAAACCCCCTCCATCACGACGAGCGCACAGGCGCAATCGGCGTTGCCGCCGGTGACGGTGGAAGCGCCGGCGCAGCGGTCGAAACCAGCGGCGCGTGCCGCGGAACAGTCTCCGCGTCGCAAGCAAACCGCCGCGCGCCAGCGCAGCCGCAATGCGACGGCCGCTCCTGCGGAGCCGACATCCTCGGAACGCGCCGCGGCGGCGGCTGCCGCGCAGCAGGCGGCAAAGCTCGGTTACCGCGCGATGCCGAGTTCGACGACCCTGCGCAGCGGCGCTTCGCCGCTCAATACCTCGCAGGCCGTCAACATCGTGCCCGAGCAGGTGCTGAAGGACCAGCTCCCTCGCAACATCGACGATGCGCTGATCAACATCTCCGGCATCACCCAGACCAACACGCTCGCCGGCTCGCAGGATGCCGTCATCCGCCGCGGCTTCGGCGACAACCGCGACGGCTCGATCATGCGCAACGGCATGCCGCTGGTGCAGGGCCGCAGCTTCAATTCCGCGGTCGAAAGCGTCGAGGTGCTGAAAGGGCCGGCCTCGCTGCTCTACGGCATCATGGACCCCGGCGGTATCGTCAACACCATCAGCAAGCGTCCCGAGCTCTATCAGCACGGTTCGGTGACGCTGCTCGGCTCGGCCTTCAGTGCCTCCAAGACCGGTGCCGACGGCTTGCTCGACATCACCGGTCCGATCGGCGACCAGGGCCTTGCCTACCGCTTCATCGGTTACGGCGTCAGCGAGGATTACTGGCGCAATTTCGGCCGTCACCGCGAAATGCTGGTTGCGCCGTCACTGGCCTGGTACGGCCAGGACACAACGGTCCAGCTCAACTACGAGCATCGCGAGTTCATCTATCCGTTCGATCGCGGCACCGCGTTCAATCCGGTGACCAAGGCGCCGCTGGCGGTGCCGTCCACGCGCCGGCTCGACGAACCCTTCAACAACACATGGGGCACGTCCGACCTGATCCAGGCCTCGGTCGAGCACCGCTTCAACCAGGATTGGAAGCTCTACGCTGGCTACAGCTACAACACCGAAACCTTCAGCGCCAACCAGCTCCGTATTACCAACATCAACTTCACGACTGGCGCCGAAACGCGCAGCAATGACGGCACGGGAAGCTCGCTCAGTAACGTGAGCTACGGAACGTCGTACGTTTCCGGCGGCTTCTGGCTCGGCAACATGCGCAATGACGTTGTGTTCGGCGGCGACGGTCAGTATCGCACCATCTACCGTGACACCTTGATCCGGCAGGCAACTCCCGCCTTCAACGTCTACAATCCCGTCTACGGGCTGATCGGGCCGGGGACGACGCCGTCGAACCCCGATAGCGCACAGACCGACAAGCTGGGCCAGTGGTCGCTGTTTTTCCAGGACACGTTGCATCTCACCGAGCGGTTCGCGCTGGTCGGCGGCGTACGCTACATGGACTACGACCAGATCGCCGGGCGTGGAAAGCCGTTCAACACCAATACCAACGTATCCCAGGACAAGGTGCTTCCGCTCGGCGGCGCCATCTTCAAGCTGACCGACGAGGTCTCGCTGTATGCGAGCTACACCGAGTCGTTGAAGCCGAACTCGACCATCGCACCGATCGGCGTCGTGGTCGATTCCAAGGTCGCGCCCGAGGAGGGCGTGTCATACGAGACCGGCCTGAAGTTCGATTTGAACAAGCGCATCTCCGGTACGCTGGCGCTCTACGATCTCGACAAGAAGAACGTGCAGACGACGGTGACCAACAGCGCTAATGATGTGGAGATTCACACCGTCGGCCGCGCCCACTCGCGCGGCGTCGAGCTGGATGTCACCGGCAGGCTCACCGATAGCTGGGCCCTGATCGGCAGCTATGGCTATACCGACGCGCGCGTGACGGCTTCCGAAGATCCGACGCTTTATGGCAGGAAGCTGCAAAACGTCGCCTTGAACACGGCGTCACTTTATCTGGTCTATGACTTCGGCACCGCATTGCCGGGCCAGCTTCGCCTCGGCGGCGGCGCTCGCTATGTCGGCGACCGCCCCGGCGATGCAACCAACAGCTTCTTCCTGCCGTCCTATGTCGTCGCCGATATCTTTGCGACCTATGAGACGAAATACCAGAACACGCCGGTGATCTATCAGTTCAACGTCAAGAACCTGTTCGACACCGTCTACTATCCCTCCGCCATCAACAATCTGAACGTTGCGATCGGTGATGCGCGGCGCGTGTCTCTGTCGGCCACGGTGAAGTTCTGACGATGGCGGCGCGGCACAAAGCCATCGCGGTGCTTGTCGCGGTGGCGGCCGCCTGCCTTGCCGCCACGGGTGCGAGCCGCGCCGAGGAGATCACGCTCTATTCGACCAGGGAAGCGGCCCTGGTCGCGCCTGTCGTTGCAGCTTTCACCGAAGCCAGCGGCATCAGGGTGAACGTGGTCTTCGTCGAGGATCGGCTCGTCAAGCGCCTTGCGTCGGAAGGCACAGCATCGCCCGCGGACGTGCTTCTGACGATTGGGCTGGACAAGACGACCGAGCTCTCGGCCCGCGGGCTGACACAGGCTGCTTCGTCCGCGCGCATCGAGCAGGCAATCCCGGCAAATCTCCGTAGCAGCGGTGCGCAATGGCTTGCGCTCGCAGTCCGCCCGCGCGTCGTCTTTGCCCGCAAGGACAGCGCGCTCGCCGCGATCGACTACGAAGACCTCGCAGATCCGCAATGGCGCGGCAAGCTCTGCATGCGCTCGCCGCTTCACCAGAACAATGTCGCACTGGTCGCGGCCTATCTCGTTCATCACGGTGAGGCCACGACGGAAGCCTGGCTCGCCGGCCTGAAGGCCAATCTCGCGCACAAGCCTGATGGCAAGGACAACGACGTCATCCGCGAGATCGCGCAAGGCACGTGCGAGATCGGCATCGGCAACACCGTCGCCTTGGCGCAATTGCGTGACGGACGCGAGGGCTCCGACTGGCGCAACTGGGCGGCGGACGTCAAGGCGGTGCCGACGACATTCAGGGGCGGCGGCACGCACGTCAATCTCACCGGCGCGGCCATCGCGAAACATGCGCCCCATCCCGCCGAAGCGCGACAATTCCTCGAATTCCTGGTGACACCGGTGGCGCAACGGATCTTTGCCGCCGCCGAGCTGGAATATCCCGTGCTGGCCGCGGCAGAGCGTGCGCTCGTCGTTGCCGGGATGAGCTCGTTCACTGCCGATACTCTGCCGGTCGACGAGATCGCTGCGTCCCAGAATGCCGCGATCGCCCTCATCAAGAAGGCCGGATTCGATGAATAGGGTGGGGCACACCATCAAGGCGGTCCTGCATCAGGTCCATTCCATCGCGGGCCTGGTGCTCGCGCTGCTGCTTGCGCTGATCGCGCTGACCGGCTCGATCATGAGCTTTGAGGACGAGATCGGCGACTATCTGAACAGCGGCATCATGCAGGTCGCGCCGCGCCAGACGCCGGCGCTGATGCCGGACGAGTTGGTGGCCCGGCTGCAGGCGATGCCTGATATCGGCAAGGTCGCGTCCGTGACGCTGTCGAGCGATCCGTCGGCGGCGGTGCGTGCCCGCTTCGGCCGCGACGAGCAGGGCGCCCGGCGCGGCTCGCTCTATGTCGATCCCTACGACGCGCGCGTGCTGGGCGCGCCGCGCGGCGAAGAGTTTTTCGTCACCGTGCGCCAGTTGCACCGCTGGCTGCTCATTCCCGGCGAGGCCAAGGGCTGGGGCCGTCCGATCACCGGGATTGCCGCGCTCGGCCTGATCGTCATGCTGATCACGGGCCTCGTGCTGCGCTGGCCACGCCGCGCGACCAGCGTGAAGATGTGGCTGAAGCCCAATCTCGGTCTCAGCGGCCGCGGGCTGCATCGCTCGTTGCACGCGGTGATCGGCACCTGGGTGCTGCCGGTCTATCTCGTGATGACGCTGACCGGGTTGTGGTACTCGTTCGACTGGTACAAGGACGGTGTCGTCTGGCTGCTGTCGCGCCCACATGTCGCCACCGCAAAGATGCAGCCGAAGATGGCTGCAAAGGCGCCGCGCGCCGCTGGCCGTCCTGAGGCGGATCAATCAGTTGGCTTCGATCGCGCCTGGACGACGATCCAGCGCGAGGAGGCCGGCCGCTTCTCCAAGGTGCTGCTGGCGCTGCCGAATGGGCCGGGAACGGTGATCCGGATCCGGTCGTGGCCGAAGGACTCGACGCTCGATACCACGCGCGACGAATTCCGCATCGATGCGATCACGGGGCAAGTGATCTCGGCCGAGCGCTATGCCGACAAGAGCCTCGGCGAGAAGATCATCGCCAACGTGCTCGACATCCATCGTGGCGCGTTTCTGGGCTGGCCCGGCAAGCTCGCCTTCATGATCGCTGCAGCGCTGATGCCGTTGTTCTCGGTGACCGGCATCTTGCTCTATCTGTCGCGCCGCAAGCTGCGCCGCCCGGCGCAGCCACCGCTCGGAAAGCTGGTTCCGGGCGAGTGAGCGTGCGCGAAGGCTAGCCAACGCGCCCCTAATCGTTCAAAAGCCATGGCCTGTCCTCGCCAGGGTGCTTGCTAGGGTTCTTGCCATGAAGCTCTCGACCGTCTCTCCTGCTGATATCCGCCGCGCGCTGCTGCTGCGCGAGGAGATCGCGCTGCTCGATCTCAGGCACGAGGCTGCTTTCGCCACCGGCCACCCCCTGTTCGCCGCCAACATGGCCGCGGACCGGATCGATATCGAAGCCGCGGTGAGGTTGCCGCGCAAGGACGTGGCGATCGTGCTTTACGACGACGGCGAGGGGCTCGTCGCGACCGGTGCCGAACGGCTGGCCGCGCTCGGCTTCACCAACGTCCGCGCGCTCGATGGCGGGCTGAAGGCCTGGCGTGATGCGGGTTATCAGGTGTTCGAGGACGTCAATTCCTACTCCAAAGCCTTTGGCGAACTGGTCGAAGCGCGCCGCCATACGCCCTCGTTCAGCGCCGACGAGGTGGCAAAGCTGATCGCCGACAAGGCCAACATCGCCATCCTCGACGTTCGCCGCTTCGATGAATATGCGACCATGAACATCCCGGGCTCGGTCAGCGTGCCCGGTGCGGAGCTGGTGCTGCGGGCCGGTCAGGCCGCGCCCGACCCCGACACCACGATCATCGTCAATTGCGCCGGCCGCACCCGCTCGATCATCGGCACCCAGTCGCTGATCAATGCCGGCGTGCCGAACAAGGTACGGGCGCTGCGCAACGGCACGATCGGCTGGACGCTGGCGCGGCACTCGCTCAACCACGGCGCGGAGACGCGCGGCGCGATCGGATCGTTCGAGGGCGGCCCGGCCAATGCCCGTGACGTCGCCTATCGCGCCGGCGTTCGTCGCATCGGCGCAAGCGAGATGTCGGCGCTGGTCGCGGAAGCCGATCGCACGCTCTATCGTTTCGACGTGCGCGATGCCGAGGAACACGCGGCCGGCCATCTCCCGGGCTTTCGCCATTATCCGGGCGGCCAGCTCGTCCAGGAGACCGACATGGCCGCGCCGGTGCGCGGCGCGCGGATCGTCCTCACGGACGACAAGGGCGTTCGCGCCGACATGACGGCGTCCTGGCTCGCGCAGATGGGCTGGGAGGTCTATGTGCTCGAAGGCGGCTATGACGGCACGCTCGAGATCGCGCCGCCGCTCGTGCTGCCCAAGCTGGACCCGGCGCACCGCTACCGCCGTCCCTACGAGGGCACCGAAGTCGCCGAGCGCGCGATGCAGGCTTATCTCGACTGGGAGTACGGCCTCGTCGAGCAGCTTCGCCTGGACGGCACACACGGGTTCTATGTGATCTAGATCCGTCACCCTGAGGCGGCCGCGTAGCGGCCCTCGAAGGGCGACGGCCCGGCTGCTGTGAGCGCGCGGATGACGGGTCTGGTACACCAGATCCACCTCCCGCCCCGCCATCTTCCTCCCATATCCAAGCCCTATTGTGCTGCCCACCGTCCGCGGTCTAAGAGCTGCGGCAAAGCCGTCACCTATGGAGATTCTATGTCAGCCCCAGGCCAAAGCCCTGAGCGGAGCGCGAAGGCGCTGCTGCTGGAAGGCGTCAATGACAGCGCCGTGGACCTGTTCAGGAGCGCAGGGTTCACCAATGTCGAGCGGCTGACCAAGGCGCTGGACGGCGAGGATCTGCGCCGGGCGCTCAAGGGCGTGTCGCTGCTCGGCATCCGCTCACGCACCCAGATCACCGACGAGGTGCTCGCGGCCGCCGACGGGCTGCTCGCGGTCGGCTGCTTCAGCGTCGGCACCAACCAGGTCGATCTCTTGGCCGCGCGCAAGCGCGGTATTCCCGTGTTCAACGCGCCGTTCTCCAACACCCGCAGCGTGGCCGAGCTCGTGATCGGCGAGATCGTGATGCTGTTGCGCCAGATCTTCCCGCGTTCGGTGTCGGCGCATGACGGCGGCTGGGACAAGTCGGCGGCCGGCAGCCGCGAGGTGCGCGGCCGCACCCTCGGCATCATCGGCTATGGCAATATCGGCTCGCAGCTCTCGACGCTGGCCGAGGCCATGGGCATGCGGGTCATCTATTACGATCGCACCGACAAGCTCCGCCACGGCAACACCGAGCCGGTCGAGAAGCTCGAAGAGCTGCTGGCGCAGAGCGACGTGGTCAGCCTGCACGTGCCGGAGACGCCGGAGACATCAGGCATGATCGGCGAGAAGGAGCTGCGCGCGATGAAGCCGGGCTCGTTCCTGATCAACAACAGCCGCGGCACCGTGGTCGATCTCGATGCGCTCGCTGGCGCGCTGCGTGACGGACACATCGCGGGTGCGGCGATCGACGTGTTCCCGGTCGAGCCGTCCTCGAATGCGCATCGCTTCAAGAGCCCGGTGCAGGGCCTCGGCAACGTCATCCTCACCCCGCATATCGGCGGCTCGACCGAGGAAGCGCAGGAGCGCATCGGCGGCGAGGTCGCGCGCAAGCTGGTGGACTATTTCATCACCGGATCGACCATGGGCGCGGTGAATTTCCCGGAGGTGCAGCTGCACCTGCGTCCCGCCGGCGCGCGCTTCAGCCATGTCCATCGCAACGTGCCGGGCATGCTGCGGCGGCTGAACGAGGTGTTTCTCGAGCGCGACATCAACATCGCCGCGCAATATCTGGAGACCGCGGGCGACCTCGGCTATGTCGTGCTCGACGCCGATCTCGGCGGCCAGGATTCAGGCGCGCTGCTCCAGCAGATCCGTGCCCTCGAGGGCACGGTTGGCGCACGGCTGGTATTCGAGCACTAAACTATCCCACGTTCCGGTTGCAACTTTCGGCGATTGCTCCCTACACTGCTGTCATCCTCGGCGTGCTAAAAAGCACGTCGAATTTGAGCTTCAGTTACGTGAGTGTCCGCCATGGAACGCGACGCCGTACTGATTGATCTCGCACTTCAGGGCGGCGGCTCGCACGGCGCCTTCTCCTGGGGCGTGCTCGACCGCCTGCTGGAGGAGAAGTGGCTCACGATCGCCGCGATCTCCGGAACCTCTGCGGGCGCGATGAATGCGGCCGTGCTGGCAGACGGCTGGACGGGCGGCGGCGCCGAGCGCGCGCGCGAGGCGCTCGAACAATATTGGCGCCGCGTGTCGAAGGCCGCGGCCTTCAGCCCGCTGCAGCGCTCGCCGCTCGACCGCCTGATGGGGCGGTGGACCCTCGATACTTCGCCCTTCTATATCCTCACCGATCTGATGTCGCGGGTGCTCTCGCCCTACGACCTCAATCCGACCGGCTACCATCCGCTGCGCGCGGTGCTCGCCGAGAGCATCGATTTCGAGCGCCTCGCGGGCTCGTCGATCAAGCTGTTCATCACCGCGACGAGCGTGCGGACCGGGCGCGGCCGCATCTTTCGCAACGCGGAGATCACCGCCGACGTCCTGCTCGCCTCGGCCTGCCTGCCGACCATGTTCCGGGCGATCGAGATTGATGGCGAGCTCTATTGGGACGGCGGCTTCGCCGGCAACCCGACGATCACGCCGCTGGTGCGCGAAAGCGGCGCCTACGACACCATCCTCGTCCAGATCAATCCGACTGAGCGGCCGGAGGAACCGCGCACGGCGGCGGAGATCCTCAACCGGCTCAACGAAATCTCCTTCAACTCGCCGCTGATGAAAGAGCTGCGGATGATCGCGCTGCTGCGTCAGGCGGCAGATCCCGGCAGCGGCGAGGGCGCGCGCTGGGCGAAGATGCGGACGCACCGGATCAAGAGCGACATGCTGGCGAAGTTCGGCGCCTCGTCGAAGCTCAATGCGGAGTGGGAGTTCGTCTCGATGCTGCGGTCCGAGGGGCGGCTGGCGGCCGAGGCATTTCTCGACGAGCACGGTGCCGATATCGGCCATCGCTCGACCGCCGATCTCGATGTCCTGCTGGCGGAGTGCTGAGGCATGGGGCTTCTCGGCCTTCTCGTCGGGCTCGGGCTGCTGGTGCTGTTCGCATTTCGCGGCTGGAGCGTCTTGCTGCTGGCGCCGTTCGCCGCGCTGGTGGCAGCGCTGTTCGGCGGCGAGCCGCTGCTGGCGAACCTCACGCAGGTCTTCATGGCAAGCGCGGGCGGCTTCGTGGCGCAGTTCTTCCCGATCTTCCTGCTCGGTGCCGTCTTCGGCAAGCTGATGGACGACAGTGGCGCGGTCACGTCCGTTGCGGGCTTCATGGCAAAACGGCTGGGTGAGCGGCGCGTGGTGCTGGCAGTCGTGCTGGCCGGTGCGGTGGTGACATATGGAGGCGTCAGCCTGTTCGTCGCGTTCTTCGTCATCGTGCCGATGGCCCGCTCGCTGTTTCGCGCGGCCGCGATACCGCGGCGGCTGATTCCGGCCGCGGTCGTTCTGGGCACCTCGACCTTCACCATGTCGGCCTTGCCCGGCACGCCCTCGATCCAGAATGCGATCCCGATGCCGTTCTTCGGCACGACGCCCTTTGCCGCGCCGGGCCTCGGCATCATCGCTTCCCTCGTCATGCTCGGCACGGGATTGTGGTGGCTGCGTCGCGCCGAGGCCAGGGCTCGGCGCGCCGGGGAGGGTTATGGCGACGACGTCGAGGATGCGACCGATCGCGCGGCGTCCGACGAGCTCGTGCGGGAGCGCGCGACCACGGCACGCGAATTCGATCCGGCGGAGATGAAGCACGGCCATCGCAGCAGCGCCCCCTCGCCGGTCGTGAGCGCCATCGTGCCGCTGGTCGTCGTCGTCGCGGTCAATCTCGTGATGTCGCTTGGCGTGCTGCCGCGCCTCGATGTCTCCTATCTCGCCGAGCAGCGCTTTGGCGGCACGTCGCTCGCCGCGGTTGCGGGTGTGTGGTCAGTCGCGGTTGCGCTGGCTGCCGCGATTCTTACGACCATCGTGCTGAACTGGAGCAGGCTGCCTGCGCTACGCCAGACCATGGATGCCGGCGCCAATGCGTCGGTGCTGCCTGCGTTCAGCGTCGCCAGTCTCGTCGGCTTTGGCGCAGTCGTCGCCGCGCTGCCGGCATTCACGATCGTGCGCGATTGGGTGCTCGCGATCGAAGGCGGCCCGCTGGTGTCGCTCGCGGTGGCGACCAACATCCTGGCCGCGTTGACCGGCTCCGCATCGGGCGGCCTGACCATCGCGCTCGATGCGCTCGGCCAGACCTATGTCGAGCTCGCCGCGCGCACCGGCATCGACCTTTCGCTGATGCACCGCGTCGCGGTGATCGGCTCCGGCACGCTGGATATCCTGCCCCACAACGGCGCCGTCGTGAGCCTGCTTGCGATCTGCGGCCTGACGCATCGCGACAGCTATTTCGACATCGTGATGGTGGGCATCGTGTCGTCGCTGCTGGCGCTGGTGGTCGTGATCGCACTGGGTAGCGCGCTGGGCTCGTTCTGAAGCGATTGACGCAGGCACGAAGGTTGCGTTGAATGCAGCCAGCTGTCGGACGCAAAACAGAGAAAACCGGGTGGAAACGATGACGCTATCGAGGGCGAAGCTGTGCGCATGGCTGGTGGGAACGGCGGCGGCGCTGGGCGCAACCGCCGCCTCGGCGGCAACAATGGCGGAAGATGCGGACACCGTCTGCAAGGGCCTCGTCGGCGGGGCCGATGCCGTCAAGATCGATTCCGCAACGCTGCAGACGCCATCGCAGATCGCGGTCGCCGAGCGCGGGCCGACGCCGTCGGGCCGCATCACGCCGGCCAATCCCGCTTTCTGCAAGGTGCTCGGCCACATCGATCCTGTCGATCCCAAGGCGCCGCCGATCAAATTCCAGGTCAATCTGCCCGTCGAGTGGAATGGCCGCTCGCTGCAATATGGCGGCGGTGGTTTCAATGGCGTGCTGATCACGGGCCTCGGGTTGCCGCCGGCCTATCCCTTCGACAAGCCCTCGCCGCTGGCACGCGGCTTCGTCACCTACGGCACCGACTCCGGCCACGAGTCCAAGCCTGGCGAACCGCCGCAACTGTTCGCGGCAAACGACGAAGCGTTCGAGAATTTTGCCCATCGCGCCTACAAGAAGGTGCGTGACGCCGCCGTTGCGCTGATGGAGCGCGCCTACGGCAAGAAGCCGGAGAGGCTGTACTTCATGGGTTCGTCCGAAGGCGGCCGCGAAGGCCTCACCATGGCCCAGCGCTATCCCGACGATTTCGACGGCATCTTCGCCCGCGTCCCCGTCATCAACTGGGTCGGCCTGCAGCATGCCGGCACGCGCTCGGGGCTAGCGACCATGGGCGAGGGCTGGATCAACCCGACGCAGGTCAAGCTGGTCGCCGATGCGGTGCGGGCGGCCTGCGACAAGGCCGACGGCTCCGGCGCTGCGCTGGTGAGGGATCCCGTCGCCTGCAAGGCCGCGTTCAAGGTCGAAACGCTGCGCTGCGCGGCGGGCCAGGGCGGCGATCAATGTCTCACCGAGCCGCAGATCAAGGCCGTGAGCACGCTGCACGGGACCTACAAATTTCCGTTCGAGCTCGCCAACGGCCTCGACGATTATCCGGGCTGGGGCATCTCGGGCGAGGACACGCCGGCGATCGGGCCGACCGGCGGCTGGGTTGCGTGGTGGCTCGGCACCGCGCCGCCCGCGCAGCCGCCTGCGCCCAACAACGGCATCGCCTGGATCTACGGCGCCGGCGGCATTCAACATGTGTTCGCACGCGATCCCAAGCTCGACGTCGCCACCTACAAGGTGGAGGACCACAAGGCGCGGCTGCTCGAGGTCTCCAATCTCATGGATTCGACCGATCCCGATCTCAGCCGTTTTCGCGCCCGCGGCGGCCGGCTGATCATGCTCGAGCACATGGCGGATTATGCGCAGAGCCCCTATGCCGGCATCCGCTATTTCGAGAGCGTCGAGCGCAAGCTCGGCAAGGCCGAGACCGTGGAGTTTGCGCGGCTCTACACCGCGCCCGGCGTCGACCATGTCGGCTCCGGCGCGCCGGCCAATGTCGACATGCTGAGCGTGCTGGTCGACTGGGTCGAGAAGGGCAAGGCGCCCGGCGACCTGGAGGTCAGCGAGCAGAAGGTCGAGGCGCCGTCATTTGCGGTGTTGCGCGCGCTGCCGCTATGCCGCTGGCCGGCCTGGCCGCAGTATAAGAGCGGCCCGGCGATGGAGGCCGCGAGCTTTACCTGCGCGCCGTGACTTCTTACCTCGCCCCGCTTGCGGGGAGAGGTCGGAATTCAAGCAACGCTTGAATTCCGAGTGAGGGGGAATCTCCTCGAGTCCAACTGTCACCGTCCTCGCGGAGAGTCCCGCTCACCCGATAAATCGCAATCAATGGTCGAGCCGCTAATGCGCGCCGCCCCCGCCCGCAGCCTTCACCCGTCGCGTCAGCAGTACCGCGATCGCGGCGAGCACCAGCACCGCGCCGATCACGGCGAAGGCGTCGGAATAGCCCATCACCAGCGCCTGGCGCTTCACCGTCTTGCCGAGCGCGATGATGGCCTGCTCGCGCGCGGCGTGGGGGTCCGGCACGCCATGGGCCATGAAGTAGTCCGTCATCTGCGCGATGCGGGTGCGGACTTCCTCGCGGCCGAGCGTGACCGACTGGCCGATGATGTTGGAGTGGAACTGCTCGCGCTTGGTGATGATGGTGGCGAGCGTCGCCGTGCCGATCGCGCCGCCGAGGTTGCGGAACATGTTGCTGATGCCGGAGGCCGCGGCCGCATCCTGCGGCGCGATGCCGCCCGTCAGCACCGAGGTCAGCGGCGTCAGCACCATGGCCTGGCCCACGGCGCGCACGATGTTCGGGATCCAGAGCTGGTCGCCGGCATAGTCCGGCGACATCGCCGTGTTCATGAAGCAGCTATAGGCGAAGATCAGAAGGCCGGTGACGGCGATGTAACGCGTGTCGAAGCGCTGCATCAGCTTCGGGATCAGCGGGATCAGCACGAGCTGCGGCAGCCCGGTCCAGGCCAGCACGTTGCCGATCTGCTCGGCATTGTAGCCCTGCGCCTGGCCGAGATAGGCCGGCAGGATATAAACCGAGCCGAACAGCGCGAAGCCGACCATGGTCATCGCGATGGTGCCGAAGCCGAAATTGCGCTGCGTCAGCAGGCGCAGCCGGATCAGCGGCTTTTCGATGGTGAGCTCGATCGTGACGAACAAGGTGAGGCTGACGGCCGCGATGATCGCGAGCTTGACGATGAAGGGCGAGGAGAACCAATCGTCCTTGTTACCTTCCTCGAGCACGGCCTGCAGCGCCGACAGCCCGATCGCCATGGTGACGATGCCGGCCCAGTCGCCGTCTTTCAAAAGGCCGAGCTGCATCTTCTGCCGCTCCAGCGTCATGTAGAGCGCGGCCACCATCACGGCGGTCGGGATCACGTTGACGAAGAAGATGGTGCGCCAGCCGTAGTTCTCGGTGAGATAGCCGCCGATGGTCGGACCGATCGCAGGGGCGAACGTCACGGACAGCGCGAAGATTGCGAGCCCGACGGGCTGCTGCGGCTTCGGCAGCTTGGTCAAAACAAGCGTGAACGCCATCGGGATCAGCACGCCGCCGGCAAAGCCCTGCAGGCCGCGCATCGCGATCATCGACGGCAGGTCGTGAGTAAAGGCGCAGGCGACCGAGAACGCCGCGAACAGCGTCGCGCTCGCCAGCATGTAGTGGCGGAACGAGAACACGCGGCTGAGGTAGTCGGTCAGCGGGATCACGATGATCTCGCCGATCAGATAGGACGTCGAGATCCACGAGCCGTTGTCGGCGCCGGTGCCGATGCCGCCCTCGATGTTGGCGAGCGAGGCATTGGTGATCTGGATGTTCAGGATCGCCATGAACGAGCCGATCATGGCGGCGAGCACGGCAATCCAGGTCGCGGCGCTCGCGCGGTTGGGATCGGCGATCGGGCGATCAGACGTCGCGGCCGGTGTGGCTTGCGTCGAAAGTGAGAGGCTGTTTGACATGGCACGACCCTCCGGAAACGAGCTTGGCCTTTGCTGCGGCGTCCGCATTGGCGGTCGGCGCGGCCGAACGTGTTGCAATCGTCGGGATCACCGACATGCCGGGCCGCAGCGCGATCGCGGCTCCATGCTTGCCGTCGAGCACGATCTTGACGGGGATGCGCTGCACCACCTTGGTGAAATTGCCGGTGGCGTTGTCGGGCGGCAGCAGCGCGAATTCCTGGCCGCTGGCCGGCGCGATCGAATCGACCCGGCCGTGGACGACCTGGCCCGGGAACATGTCGACCTCGATGTCCACCGTCTGGCCCGGCGCGACATGCGTCAACTGCGTCTCCTTGAAATTGGCGACGACATAAGCGCCCTCGGCGGGCACGATCGACATCAGTTGCGTGCCTGCCTGCACGAACTGGCCGACGCGCAAGGAACGGTTACCGACGACGCCGTCGATCGGCGAGACGATCGTGGTGTAGCCGAGATTGAGCTCGGCCTGCTGCTGGATCGCGGCGGCGCGCGCGGCGGCAGCCTTGGCCTGCACGATCTCGGCCTTGAGAAGATCGACCTGCTTCTGGGCGGAGATCAGGTTGGCGTTGTCTCGCGCGATCGTTGCGTCCGCACCGGCGTCGCGCGCCTGCGCCTGCTGTGCGTTCTGCACGCTGCCGTAGCCGGTCGCGGCAAGGTCGGTGTAGCGCTTGTTTTCCTGCTTGGCGAAGACCTTCGCCGCATTGTCGACGTCGATGGTCGCCTTTGCCGCCGTGATGACCGCTTCCTGAACGTCGAGCTGGGCTTCCTTGCTCGTCACCGTCGCATTTGCGGCGGCGACATCCGCGCGGGCCTGGTCGAGCGCGACACGGAAGTCGCGGTCGTCGATCCTGGCGAGGATCTGGCCGGCCTTCACATGCTCGTTATCGGCGACCTGAACGCCGTTGAGATAGCCGCTGACCTTCGGCGCGATGGTGGTGTTGTCGGCCTTCACATAGGCGTCATCGGTGGAGACGAGGTACTGGCCGACGGTCCAGTAGTCGTAGCCGTACCAGCTTGCGCCGGCCAGCGCGACGGCCGCCGCTCCCATCAGCAACAGCTTGCGGAGATTGAGCTTTTGCCTGACGGCGCGGGTCGGCGTGGCGGGCAAGACGCCCTCCAATGCGGAGGCGGGAAGGGCGGTCTCGGCGGCTGCGGATGGGTTGGTGTGCACGGTCATGGCCGGCTCCCCTGAATTAGGAAACTTGACGATTTCCAAAATGAGACTAGCTTTGGAATTGTCAATGGAATGACAGGCATCATTTAAAGGCATGGCTGATCAAGACATGGCTGACAAAGGCATGGCCCAGGCAAAATCGGATAGCGAAGTTCGCCCCCGCGGACGGCCGCCGGTGCGCAGCGACGAGGAGACGAAGCGGATGGTCCTCGAAGCCGCACGGCACACCTTCGCCGCCGAAGGCTATGCCGCGACCAGCACGGAAGAGCTCGCGCGCGGCGCCGGCATCTCGACCAAGACCCTGTATCGTCTGTTTCCCGGCAAGGCCGCGTTGTTCGAGGCGATGTGTGCGGACAGGCTGGAGCGCCTGCTGTCCGCGGTCGATCTGCAGGCCAGCGACGATGTCGATATCGACACGGGACTGCGCGCCGCGCTGCTGGCTTGCGCCGATCTCGCGCTCGACCCGGAGGTCGTGGCGTTGCAGCGCATGGTGCTGCAGCAATCCGCGACCTTTCCCGAACTCGCTGCAAACTTCTACAACAACGGCATTGCCCGCACCGTGAAGGCGCTGGCCGGCTGGCTGCGCCTTCAAGTGAAGCGCAAGCGCATCGCGATCGACGATGCCGATGAAGTCGCCGGCATGTTGATCGGCATGGTCGCCTCGGCGCCGCAGCGCGCGGCGATCTATGGGGGCATGCCGCTGCCGTCACGCAAGCAGATCGAACGCCGGGTGCAGACCTGCGCGGCGTTGTTCCTCGACGGCTGCCGCGTCAAATCGACCTAGCGGCGCCGTTTTGACAAGCCGGCCGGTCTCGGCTAGATACTTCGCATGCGAAATAAAGACGCCGCGGTGAGGCACCACCGGCTGATCTATCTGCTGAATGTCGCGCAGCGCCGGTTGCAGCGCTGGATGGCGGCGCAGCGCGAGAACGAGGTGACGCCGGCGCAGGCCGGGCTGCTGTTCATCCTCGGCAAGCAGGACGGCGTCCTGATGGGCGAGGCGGGTGCGGCGCTGGACATGGGCCCGGCCGGCATCTCCGGCCTGGTCGATCGCAGTGCCGCGGCGAGGCTGGTCGAGCGGCGTGCCGATCGCGAGGACGGCCGCGCCTCGCGCGTCTGGCTGACGCCGAAGGGGCGTACAGTGCTGGCGCAGGCAAAGACAGATGCTGCCGCGGTCAACGCGGCGCTGACGGAAGGATTTACCAGCGCGGAGATCGACATCGTCGCGCGCTGGCTGACGAGCATTCAGGACAAGTTTCCAAGGGACCCCACAAGAGCTTCAGACGAACAATAAGGAGAGAGAAATGACCGAGCATGTGCGCGTCGAGAACAACAACGGAATTCTCACCCTCACGCTGGCGCGTCCCGACAAGAAGAATGCGCTGACGGATGCGATGTATGGCAAGTTGGCCGACGCCATCGAATCGGCCGAGTTCGATCCGTCCGCCCGCGTGATCCTGATCCGCGGCGAAGGCGACATGTTCACCGCCGGCAATGACGTCGGCGAGTTCGCGGCCGTGGCGAGCGGCAAGTCGGAAGGCAGCCGCAACGTGATCCGCTTCATCCAGTCGCTGGCGCGCTGCACCCGGCCGCTGGTCGCCGCCGTGCAGGGCCGCGCCGTCGGCGTCGGCACTACGATGCTGCTGCATTGCGACCTCGTCGTGCTCGCCGACAATACGCAATTGTCGACGCCCTTCGTCAGCCTCGCGCTGGTGCCGGAGGCCGCCTCCAGCCTGCTGATGCCGGCGCGCATCGGCCATGCCCGCGCCTACGAAATGTTCGCGCTCGGCGAGACCGTGCCGGCGAAGTCCGCGCTGGATTGGGGCCTCGCCAACCGCGTGGTGCCGCTCGACAAGCTCGATGCCGAGGCGCTCGCGCTGGCGCAGCGGCTCGCGCGCCAGCCGGCCGGCGCGCTCACCGCGACCAAGAAGCTGATGCGCAACGGCGAGGCGCTGGTCGCGCAGATGCAGGCCGAGGGCGAGCAGTTTGCCCAGCGCCTGCGCACCGCCGAGGCGCGCGAGGCCTTTACGGCTTTTGCGGAGCGCCGTCCGCCCGATTTCACCAAGGTCGCGTAAAGCGCGCAGGCAAACGCAGCAATTCGACTAAAACCTTAACGAAACATTGGCATGTCGCAGTGCAAGGTGGCCTCTCCCGGAAGTAGGCCCCTTGTGACTCATGGCAATGTTTAAGAAATCGGTAAGCTCGCTGCTCCTGACGCTGATGGCCCTGTTGGCGGTCGGTGCGCTCGCCTCGACGGCGATCCAGATGTTCGGGGCCTTCGGCCGCTACAGCGACAGTCTCGAGACCGCGCGGTTAGCCGCCGCCGACAAGGCGATCTTCCAGGGCGTGCTGTCGTTGCGCAACAATCGCGGCGATGCGCAGAGCGCCATCCTCGGCGAGGACGACCCCAAGGCAAAGCTCGCCGATGCCGAGAAGGCCGAGCAGGCCGGCTATGACGGGATCAGCGCCGCGCTTGCCACCATCGAATTCGCCCGCCGCGATGAGCTCGCCGGCACGATGAAGCAGCGCTGGGGCGAGGCCGCACCGCAATTCCAGCTGTTCTACGACGAAGCCAAGCGTCCGCGCGCCGAGCGCAAGATCGAGCGCACCAACCCCTGGTACGATGCCGTCACCAAGGTGATCGACACGGCGAACCTCGCCTCGACAGCGGTGTCGAACCGCGCCTGGATGAACGATCCCTACATCGCCCGCATGATCCAGGTCCGCCGCTTCGCCTGGCAGGTGCGCGACCGCTACGGCATCCATTGCTCGATGCTGCGCTCGAACGTCAACAGCAGCAAGCAGCTCGACGACGCGCAGAAGCGGTCATTGGCGCAATGGGACGGCACCATCGCCTCCGGTTGGGCCGGCATGGGCGAACTGCTCGCAGCGCCTGACGTGAGCGCCGAACTGGTGACCGCGGCCAAGGACGCGCAGGCCAAGACCGATGGCGTCCTGAAGCAGATCGGCGATCTCACCAAGAATTTTGACGGCAGCGGCAAGCCCGCGATGCCGGCGTCCGAATGGAATACGCTGTGCCAGTCGCCGTTCCCGCTCATCGTCGGGGTCGCGACCAAGGCGCTCGACCAGTCGATCGCGCGGGCCGAGACCGTTCAGACCAAGGCGCTCACCAACCTCGTGGTGCAGTCGCTCGCCTTCCTGATCGCGCTCGCCGTGACGCTGGCCGGCGTGTACGTGGTGCGTAACCGCCTGATGCGTCCGGTGCGCGCCATCCTGGATGCGATCGCGCGGATCAGCGCCCGCGACTATGCGACGCCGGTGCCGCAATCCCGCTATCCCGACGAGTTCGGCACCATGGCCGCCGCGCTTGAAAGCCTGCGCGAGAGCGCGGCGACCGCCGAGCGTCTCGGTCAGGAGCGCGAATCGCAGCAGGCGCTGCAACTCGCCCGCTCCGGCACCGTGGATGAGGCCTGCCGCAGCTTTGACGACACCGTGCAGGCGGTGATCCACAGCGTCGCAGCGTCGGCGAAGGAGCTCGATGCCACCGCGACCGACGTGCGTACGCTGGTCTCGGAATCGAGCAGTCAGACCGCGGCGGTCTCCTCCGCCGCCGAGCAGGCCACCAATAATCTCGAGACCATCGCGGCCGCGACGGAAGAGCTCTCGGCCTCGGTCGGCGAGATCTCCGCGCAGGTGCAGTCGAGCGCACGCGAAGCGCGCGAGGCCGTGGCGCAGGCCGAGCAGACCAACGCCACCGTCGAGATCCTCGACCAGACCGCAAGCCGCATCAGCGAAGTCGTGAAGATGATCCACGCCATCGCCGGCCAGACCAATCTGCTCGCGCTCAACGCCACCATCGAGGCCGCGCGCGCGGGCGAGGCCGGCCGCGGCTTTGCCGTGGTCGCCGGCGAGGTCAAGAGTCTGGCGGCGCAGACCGCAACGGCGACGGAGGAAATCTCCCGCCAGGTCGAGGAGATCCAGGGCGCGACCGGTCAGGCCGTGACCGCGATCCGCTCCATCGGCGGCGCCATCAGCGGCATCGACGAGAAGATGACGGCGATCGCGGCGGCCGTGGAGCAGCAGCGCGCGGCCACCACCGAGATCTCGCGCAACTTCCAGCAGGCAGCCCAAGGCACCCGCGAGGTCACCGACACCATCGGCAGCGTCGCCAAGCTCAACCAGGAAACCGGCAACGCCGGCACGGTGCTGTCGGATTCCGTGAAGAAGATGTCGGCGGATGCCGATCGTCTCCGTGTCGCGGTCGAAGGCTTCCTCGGCGCGGTGAAGACCGCGTAACGTCGCTCTGTTCCTTCATCCCACGTCGCGCGGGCATTGCCGCCGGTCCGCGCGGCGGCTACATCTGTGCCGCCGCGCCAAGCGGCAACAGACGTAAGACACATCAGGGATGGAGAGTTCGATGCCGGTCACCCCACACAAGGCCCAGCGCCCCTATCGCGGGGTGTTCCCGGTCGCACCCACCATCTTCGACGAGCGCGGCGAGCTCGATCTCGAGGGCCAGCGCCGCTGCATCGATTTCATGATCGACGCCGGCTCGCACGGCCTCTGCATCCTCGCCAATTTCTCCGAGCAGTTCGTGCTCACCGATGCCGAGCGGGAAACTGTGATGCATGCGGTGCTGGAGCATGTCGCGGGCCGGGTTCCGGTCATCGTCACCACCACGCATTTCAGCTCGGCCGTGTGCGCGGCGCGCAGCAAGCAGGCGGAGGCCGCCGGTGCGGCGATGGTGATGGTGATGCCGCCCTATCACGGCGCGACCTTCCGCGTGCCCGAGAAAGGCATCGTCGAGTTCTTCAAGGTGCTCTCCGGCGCGATCAACATTCCGGTCATGATCCAGGATGCGCCGGTGGCGGGCACGCCGCTGTCGGTCGAGCTGCCGGCGCGGCTGGCGCGCGACTTCGCCAACATCCGCTATTTCAAGATCGAGGTGCCGGGCGCGGCGTCGAAGCTGCGCGGTCTGATCGAGGCGGGCGGTGCCGCGATCGAGGGACCGTGGGATGGCGAGGAGGCGATCACGCTGCTCGCCGATCTCGATGCCGGCGCCACCGGCGCGATGACCGGCGGCGGCTATCCCGACGGCATCCGCCAGATCATCGACCCCTATTTCGCCGGCAAGCGCGAGGAGGCGAAGGCCGCCTATGAGCGCTGGCTGCCGCTGATCAATTACGAGAACCGCCAATGCGGCCTGATCGCCTGCAAGGCGATGATGCAGGCCGGCGGCGTGATCAAGTCGGAAGCCGTGCGCCACCCGCTCCAGCCGCTGCACCCGGCAACGCGGGCGGGATTGCTGGAACTGGCGAAGGAGCGCGATGCACTGGCGCTGCGCTGGGGGAAGTAGGGAGCAGCGATACGACGAAGCTCCCGTAGGGTGGGCAAAGGCGCGTTAGCGCCGTGCCCACGATCTTTCTCCGTTGGCGGCTGGTGGTGGGCACGCTTGCGCTTTGCCCACCCTGCGGCGGCGGTGTTTGCCGCCGCGCGCCTTCACTCCATCCCGATCGTCGTCAGGTCCTGGAACCAGTGCTGCGCCTGAACGAACTGCTTCACCTTCGGCGACAGTGCATGCGGGTTGGTGTCGTGGACGACCCAGACCAGCACGGCGTCGTCGACGATCAGCGCATGCGCCTGCGCGATCAGATCGTCCTGCTTGGCGGTATCGAACGTCTGCTTGGCCTCGTTGATCAGAGCGTCGACCTTCGGGTTCTTGTAGCCGCCCCAGTTGACGCCGACCGGTGCGATCTGGTCGGAGGCGAAGAAGCGCACGATGGCGTAGAGCGGATCCGACGTGACATAGGCGATGTTGTTCGAGGTGATGCCGGCGTTCATCTCGTCGGCCGCGCCCTTGCGCCAATGCGCGTAGAGCGTCTCGAGCTCGACCACCTTGAAGTCGATGTCGATGCCGATCTCCTTGAAGCTCTGCTGCAGGAATTCGTTCATCGGCAGCGACAGCATCTGGCCGGTGCCGCCCTGCGCGATGATGAAGGTGGTCTTCAGCGGCTTGGCCTTGGAGTAGCCGGCTTCCTCGACCAGCTTCTTGGCGGCGGCGAGATCATATTTGATGTCGAAGGTCGGCTTGCCGAACCACGGGCTCGACGGGTCGACCTGGCCCTTGGCGGGCTTGGCGAGGCCATTCATCAGGCCGACGACTTCGTCGCGGTTGATCGCGAGATTGAGCGCCTTGCGCAGGCGGATGTCGGTCCAGGGCGAGCCCGGCAGCACGCTGAGATGATAGTTCCAGACATGCGGCGTGACGTTGTCGACGATCTTCATGCCGGCGGCCTTGAGCTGCGGAACGGCGTCCGGCGCCGGCGTCTCGATCAGATCGACCTGGCCGGCGAGCAGCGCATTGGTGCGCGTCAGCGCTTCCGGCATCGGCACCAGCACGATCTTGTCGGCCTTGGGAATGCGCTTCTTGTTCCAATAGTCAGGGTTCTTGGTGAGCTCGGCGAGCTCGCGCGGCACCAGCTTGGTCAGCTTGAAGGGGCCGGTGCCGGACGGCTGGCTCGCGAACTTGTCCCAATCCTTGCCGAGCTTTTCATATTGCGCCGGGCTCGACACCAGGAACCACAGCATCTGATAGGGGAAGAACGAGTCGACCGCCTTGGTGGTGATCTCCACCGTGAAGTCGTCGATCTTGGCGTAGCTCGCGACGGAGGGGAGGCGGGTCTTCACCTGCGCGCTCTGCCGCTTGTCGAATTGCGGCGCCTTGTCGTTGAGCACCTTGTCCAGATTCCAGATCACCGCGTCGGCGTTGAAGTCGCTGCCGTCGTGAAACTTCACGCCTTTGCGCAGAGTGAAGCGCCACTTGGTCTTGTCGTTGTCATCCACCTTCCATTCGGTGGCGAGGCCCGGCACCAGCTTGCCCGGCCGGTCGGCGACGTCCATCTCCCACGCCACCAGGGGATCGTAGATCGTGTAGGCCGTGAACTGATAGGCGCCGGCACCGCGATCGGGCTGGCCGGTCGTCAGCGGGATATCCGCCATCGAGATGCCATAGCGCACCACCGTTTCGGCGCGCGCCGAGATTGCGGAAACCGCCAGCGCAAGCACGGCGAGACAGGTCGTTAGTCGGATACGCATGGCCCAAAGCTCCCAGGAAAACTCAAGCAGAAATCGGGGCCAAACTTGCAAGCTTGATGCCAGAATAGGCAAAGCTGCTGCTTCGCCTCGATTTGATCACAAGGACTTGTCGTCGCAGGAGCAATTTGCAGAATAAGTTTCTCCTTGGCATAGCCATTGCATACGATTGCATCAAAATTAATCATCGAAAGCCGGAAAAGGACTGAGGCGATGCTTATGAAGATGACGACACGCGCGGCGCTGGTTGCTGCGCTGGCCCTGACGACTGCGGCGGCCTGGCCGCGCGTCGCGAGCGCAGAGACTGTACTGCGCATCGGCATGACGGCTGCCGATATTCCGCGCACGCTCGGCCAGCCCGATCAGGGCTTCGAAGGCAATCGCTTCACCGGCCTCACCATGTACGACGCGCTCACCGGCTGGGACCTGTCCTCCGCCGACAAGGCCAGCGTGGTGATCCCCGGCCTTGCCACCGAGTGGAAGGTCGACGATGCCGACAAGACCAAATGGACTTTCAAGTTGCGCCCCGGCGTCACCTTCCATGACGGCTCGCCGTTCAACGCCGATGCCGTGGTATGGAACGTCGACAAGGTGCTGAAGCAGGATGCGCCGCAGTTCGACGCCAGCCAGGTCGGCGTCACGGCCTCGCGCATGCCGACGCTGGTCTCGGCGAAGAAGATCGACGACATGACCGTCGAACTCACCACCAAGGAGCCCGACAGCTTCCTGCCGATCAACCTCACCAATTTGTTCATGGCGAGCCCGGCGAAGTGGCAGGCCTTCTACGACAAGGCCGAAGGCGCCGACGCCAAGGCGAAGTCGCAGGCCGCATGGACCGCGTTCGCCAAGGACGCCGCGGGCACCGGCCCGTGGAAGATGGTGGGCTTCACGCCGCGCGAGCGGCTCGAGCTGGTCAAGAACGCGAGCTACTGGAACAAAGATCGCGTGCCCAAGGTCGACAAGATGGTGCTCTTGCCGATGCCGGAGGCGAACGCGCGCACCGCGGCGCTGCTCTCCGGGCAGGTCGACTGGGTCGAGGCGCCGGCGCCCGATGCGCTGCCCGAGCTGAAGCAGCGCGGCTTCAAGCTCTACGCCAACGAGCAGCCGCATGTCTGGCCGTGGCAGTTCTCACGCATCGAAGGCTCGCCCTGGAACGACATCCGTGTGCGCAAGGCTGCAAATCTCTGCATCGATCGCGAAGGCCTCAAGGACGGATTGCTCGGCGGCCTGATGGTGCCCGCGACCGGCACGTTCGAGCCCGGCCATCCCTGGCGCGGAAAGCCGACCTTCGAGATCAAGTATGACAAGCCCGCCGCGCAGAAGCTGATGCAGGAAGCAGGCTTTGGTCCGGCCAAGAAGCTGACGGTCAAGGTCCAGACCTCGACGTCCGGCTCCGGCCAGATGCTGCCGCTGCCGATGAACGAGTATCTGCAGCAGGCGCTGGCCGAGTGCTATTTCGATGTGCAACTCGACGTCATCGAGTGGAACACGCTGTTCAGTGCCAACTGGCGCAAGGGCGCCAGCGATCCGTCGGCCCGCGGCTCCAACGCTATCAACGTCACCTATGCGGCGATGGACCCGTATTTCGCGCTGGTGCGCTTCCTGCAGTCGGGCATGGCGCCGCCGGTCTCGAACAATTGGGGCTTCATCAACAATCCCAAGTTCGACGAGCTGGTGAAGAAGGCGCGCCAGACCTTCGATCCCGCCGCGCGTGACGCCGCGCTCGCCGAGCTGCACGCGGCCTCCGTCGATGATGCCGCCTTCCTCTACGTCGCCCACGACGTCGGCCCGCGTGCGATGAGCCCGAAGGTCACAGGCGTGGTGCAGCCGAAGAGCTGGTTCATCGACTTCTCGCTGGTGTCGATGAAGTAATTCGCACCACAAACTCAGTGCACCCTCTCCCCTTGTGGGAGAGGGTGGCTTCGCAAAGCGAAGCCGGGTGAGGGGTCTCTCTCCGCGAGTGACCCTCTCCCTATTGAAATGACTGTACCCGCGGAAACAACCCCTCATCCGGCGCTTCGCGCCACCTTCTCCCACAAGGGGAGAAGGAAGAAAGAAGATCAGTGCTCGCCTACACCGCCAGACGCATCGTCTATGTCATCCCGATCGTCATCAGCGTCGCGCTGGTGTGCTTTCTGCTCGTGCACATCACACCGGGCGATCCGCTCGTCGCGGTGCTCCCGGCGGATGCCTCGCAGGAGCTCGCCGCCCAGCTTCGTGCCGCCTACGGCTTCGACCGCCCGCTGCCGGTGCAGTTCGGCCTGTGGCTGATGCGCGCGCTGCATGGCGATCTCGGCAATTCCATTGCGACGGGACGCCCCGTGCTCGCCGAAGTCATGCGCGCGGTCAGCAACACCGTCACGCTCGCGATCGCCGCAGCCATCATCGGCTTCACCATGGGCATCCTGCTCGGCCTGATCGCCGGCTATTTCCGCGAGACCTGGATCGACAAGGTCGCGACCTCCTTCGCCATCGCCGGCGTGTCGGTGCCGCATTACTGGCTCGGCATGGTGCTGGTCATCATCTTCTCGGTGCAGCTCAACTGGCTGCCCGCGGTCGGCGCCGGACCGAACGGCTCCAACTCCTGGGCCTGGGACTGGGCGCATTTGAAATATCTGGTGCTGCCGGCGATCACGACCTCGGTGATCCCGATGGGCATCGTCACCCGCACCGTGCGCGCGCTCACCGGCGATATCCTCTCGCAGGATTTCGTCGAGGCATTGCGCGCAAAGGGCCTGCATGAGCGCGGCGTGTTCCGTCACGTCATCAAGAACGCCGCGCCGACGGCGCTGGCGGTGATGGGGCTCCAGTTGGGTTATATGCTCGGCGGCTCCATCCTGATCGAGACCGTGTTCTCCTGGCCGGGCTCGGGCTTCCTACTCAACTCCGCGATCTTCCAGCGCGACCTGCCGCTGCTGCAGGGCACGATCCTGGTCCTGGCGCTGTTCTTCGTCTTCCTCAATCTGCTGGTCGACATCGCGCAAGCCGCGATCGATCCGCGCATCAAGCGGGGCTAGCCGATGAGCGAGCTTCCGTTGACCGCCGCCACCGATGCCGCGCTGCAGGCTGCGCCCGCGACCAAGGCGCGTGGCTATTGGGCGACCGTCGGCCGCCGCATCCGGCGTGACAAGGTCAGCATGGCCTGCGCGCTGGTGCTGCTGCTGATCTTCCTCTCCGCGATCTTCGCCCCGTGGCTCGGTCTCGAAGACCCCTACAAGGGCTCGATGATCCGCCGCCTCCGCCACATCGGCACCGTGGGCTATCCGCTCGGTACCGACGAGCTTGGCCGCGACATGCTGGCGCGGCTGGTCTATGGCGGCCGGCTGTCGCTGGTCATCGGCATCCTGCCCGTGATCCTCGCCTTCTGCTTCGGCACGTCGCTCGGCATCATCGCCGGCTATGTCGGCGGCAAGCTCAACACCGCGATCATGCGCACCGTGGACGTGTTCTACGCCTTCCCCTCGGTGCTGCTCGCGATCGCGATCTCCGGCGCGCTGGGAGCCGGCATCCTCAACTCCATCGTGGCGCTCACCATCGTGTTCGTGCCGCAGATCACCCGCGTTGCCGAAAGCGTCACCACCGGCGTGCGCAACATGGATTTCGTCGAGGCCGCGCGCGCCTCGGGCGCAGGTCCCTTCACCATCATGCGCGTGCACATTCTCGGCAACGTGCTGGGCGCGATCTTCGTCTATGCGACGAGTCTCATCTCGGTCTCGATGATCCTGGCCGCCGGTCTCTCCTTCCTCGGCCTCGGCACCAAGCCGCCGGAGCCGGAATGGGGCCTGATGCTGAACACCCTGCGCACCGCGATCTACGTCAATCCCTGGGTCGCCGCGCTGCCGGGCGCGATGATCTTTGCAGTGTCGATCTGCTTCAATCTGCTTTCGGACGGCCTGCGTAGCGCCATGGACATCAGGAACTAGCCATGAGCGAGACCAACACCTCTGTTGCAATGCTGGAGCAGGTCGAGGACGTCGGCGGCGTCGCGCAGCCGCTGCTCCAGGTCAATGGCCTGACAAAACACTTCCCGGTGCGCGGCGGGCTGTTCGCCGCGAAGCGAACCGTCCGTGCCGTCGACAATGTCTCGTTCTCCGTCGCGAAAGGAGAGACCGTCGGCATCGTCGGCGAGTCCGGTTGTGGCAAGTCCACCACCGCACGGCTGCTGATGCACCTGATGCCGCGTGACACCGGCGACATCATCTATGACGGCATGACCGTCGGCCAGTCGTTGTCGCTGCGCGAACTGCGCCGCGGCATGCAGATGGTGTTCCAGGATTCCTACGCCTCGCTCAATCCGCGCCTGACCATCGAGGAATCGATCGCGTTCGGCCCGAAGGTCCACGGCATGGCCGACGGCACGGCGCGGGCGCTGGCGCGCGAGCTGCTCGGCAAGGTCGGCCTGCGGCCTGAAAATTTCGCCAATCGCTATCCGCACGAGATCTCGGGCGGCCAGCGCCAGCGTGTCAACATCGCGCGTGCACTGGCGCTGTCGCCACGTCTGGTGATCCTGGACGAAGCCGTCTCCGCGCTCGACAAATCGGTCGAGGCGCAGGTGCTCAATCTGCTCGCCGATCTCAAGCGCGAGTTCGGGCTGACCTATCTCTTCATCAGCCACGACCTCAACGTCGTCCGCTACATCTCCGACCGCGTGCTGGTGATGTATCTCGGCGAGGTCGTCGAGCTCGGTCCGGTCGATCAGGTCTGGGACACCCCGGCGCATCCCTATACGCGCGCGCTACTGGCTGCGATGCCGTCCTCCGATCCGGATCGTCGCACCGAGAAGCCGCCGATCACGGGCGATCCGCCCAATCCGATCGATCCGCCCTCGGGCTGCCGCTTCCACACCCGTTGTCCGTTTGCGGAGCCGCTCTGCGCAAATGCGACACCAAAGCTCACCGCGCTCGATAAGATGGGCCACGAGGCCGCGTGCTATATGGCGATTCCGGGTTCAGGCCATAGCCGCGCGCCCGCAGAGGAAACAGCATGACAAGACCGACTCCGAAAGAGATCAAGCCGATCGCGCAAGTCGCGGGCGTTCCCGTGGACGACGAGATCGCGGCGCGCATCTCCAACTCCATCGGGCCTGCCTTCGAAGGCTTCGAGGCCATCGCCGGCACGCTGCCGTTCGACCTCGAGCCGGCGCTCTATCCGGTCGCGCAGACGCAGAAGGTGTCGAAATGAGCACCGAGCCTGCATTGATGACGCTTACCGAGGTCGCGCGCGCGATCGCGATGAAGCAGGTGTCCTCGCATGAGGTGACGCGCGCGCTGTTGCACCGCATCGCGCAATGGCAGCCGCATCTCAACGCCTTCATGTTGATCGAAGCCGAGGCGGCGCTGAAAGCTGCCGAGGCCGCCGACGCCGAGCTCGCCAAGGGTAACGTCCGGGGGCCGCTGCACGGCGTGCCGCTGGCGCACAAGGACATGTATTACGATGCCGGCAAGGTCTCGACCTGCGGCTCGCTGATCCGCCGCGATTTCGTGCCGACCGTCACTTCGACCGCGCTGCAGCGGCTGAAGGATGCCGGCCAGGTCCGCCTCGGCACGCTGCATCTGGCCGAATTCGCTTACGGCCCGACCGGGCACAACGCCCATTACGGTCCGGTGCGCAATCCCTGGAACGTCGCGCACATCACCGGCGGCTCGTCCTCGGGCTCCGGCTCGGCGGTCGCCGCGCGCCTGACCTTTGCCGCGCTCGGCTCGGACACCGGCGGCTCGATCCGCATGCCCGCGCATTTCTGCGGCGTCACGGGATTGAAGACCACGGTGGGCCGGGTCAGCCGCGCCGGCGCGATGCCGCTGTCGCAATCGCTCGACACGGTCGGCCCGCTGGCGCGGACTGCCGAGGATTGCGCGCTGCTGCTGGCGCTGATGGCCGGCGCGGACCCCGCGGATTCCACCTGCAGTCACGAGCCGCTGTCCGATTATGTCGGCGCCACCAAGGGCTCGCTGAAGGGCCTGAAGATCGGCGTGCCCTCGTCCTTCTATGTCGACGATCTCGACAGCGAAGTCGCCCGTGTGCTGGACGAGACCATCGCGGTGCTCAAGCGGGAGGGCGCCGACATCGTCACGGTCGAGCTGCCGGACCAGCGGCAATTGTCCTCGGCAAGCCAGCTCGTGCTCGCGGCGGAAGCTGCCGCCTTCCACAAGCGCTGGATGATCGAGCGTCCACAGGATTATGGCCCGCAGGTCCTGATGCGGCTGCAGAACGGTCTTGCCGTTCCCGCCATCACTTATCTCGAAGCGATGCGCTGGCGCGGTCCCGCGCTTGCCGCGCACAATGCTGCGACCGCCGGCGTCGACGCGATCATCGCGCCGGCCTCACCGGTGCCGGCGCCGACGATCGAGGAGAGCGATGTCGGCGGCGGCCCGAATGCGCCGGCCATGGTGCAGCGCCTGACGCTGTTCACCCGTCCGGTGAATTTCCTGGGCCTGCCGTCGCTCACCGTGCCCTCGGGCTTCACCAGGAGCGGCCTGCCGGTCGGCATGCAGCTGATCGGCCGCTCCTTCGATGAAGCGACTTTGCTTACCATCGGCGCCGCCTTCCAGCGCGTCACCGACTATCACGATCGATTGCCGAAACTGCCGTCATGACAAAGCTCGTCGAGATCTCAGGCCTCAACATCCGCTTCACCGGAGAGCGCACGGTCTATGCCGTGAACGATCTCAATCTCTCGCTCGGTGACGGCGAGGTGCTGGGCCTGCTCGGCGAGTCCGGTTCGGGCAAGAGCGTGACCCTGCGCGCGCTGATGCGGCTGTTGCCGAAGAAGCGCACGCAGATCACCGGCAAGGTCAATGTCATGGGCCGCGACGTGCTCGCGATGAACGACGAAGAGCTGTCGTCGTTCCGCGGCCAGACCGTCTCGATGATCTTTCAGGAGCCCGCGCTCGCGCTCGATCCGGTCTACACGATCGGCGCGCAGATCGCCGAGAGCGTGGTGCGTCACGAAGGCAAGAGCTTCGCGGAAGGGCGTGCGCGCGCGCTCGAAATGCTCGAGGTGGTGCGTATTCCCTCGGCCAAGCGGCGGCTCGATGCCTATCCGCACGAGATGTCCGGCGGCATGCGCCAGCGCGCGATGATCGCGCTCGCGCTGGCCTGCCGTCCAAAAATCCTGCTGGCGGACGAGCCGACCACCGCGCTCGATGCCACCGTGCAGATCCAGATCCTCTTGCTGCTGCGCGAGCTTCAGCGCGAGTTCGGCATGTCCGTCATCTTCGTCACCCACGACATCGGTGTCGCGATCGAGATCTGCGACCGCGTCGCGGTGATGTATGCCGGCCAGATCGTGGAGCAGGGCACGCTTCGCGACATCGTCCGCACCCCGGTGCACCCCTACGCCAAAGGCCTGCTCGCCTCCACCATCCACGGGGCCCAGCGCGGCCAGCGGCTGGAGACCATCCCCGGCACCCCGCCCTCGCTGGCCGAAAAGCCCCATAACTGCTCCTTCGCCCCCCGCTGCAAGCTCGCCGAGCCGCGCTGCCTGGAGCAATTGCCTGCCAATGTGGAGGTCGGCCCGGGCCGGGCGGCAAGGTGCGTGCTGGCCGAGCCGGTGGCCGCGACGTAGCACTTCCGCGATTCAGCGCAGCCATCGCCTCATGCACACTGCGCTCCCTCCCCCCTTGCGGGTGTTCAGACCGGGGAGATAGTGGACGGGTGTTCGGAGACATCGTGGACACTTTCGACAGCTCAGTAAGGAGGTTGTCGGATGCCGTTCCACGAGGTGTCCCGGATGGAC
>JAESFI010000080.1_pt1 | contig 124895 bp, 112 predicted proteins | sample 9269361 | NCBI WGS metagenome assembly JAESFI01 (sample SAMN14504119, study PRJNA617095) | algae metagenome | isolation source: Brasilonema angustatum HA4187-MV1 and co-occurring heterotrophs from moss... | place: USA: Manoa Valley, Honolulu, Hawaii | collected 2009-07-20
TTTACTTGCTCGTATTTCATAAGCAATACTTATTTTTTAGAGAGATTGCTCACCTGCACCTGGTTGGCGATCGCCTTTTACAAGTCCCCATTTTACTCTAACAAGGACTTTTGCAAGAGGTCTATTGAACAAGAAGATGCCAAACTCGGTAAAATCAGAATTCGGCTCTGGAGAAAAGCGCCCCCTCAGGGGCTAGCGGAACCGGAGGTTCTCCCTGAAGGGTATAGGGGTATAGAAGCATAGGGGTGTAGGGGAAATGTATTTACGCTTGGAATAGAGAAAATGTATTTCTTCTCTTCTCTCTTTTCTTGGCGTTCTTGGCGACGCCAGTCGCCTCTGTCGGGAAACCCTCTCCGAAGTTGCCACAACGCGGGGAACCCGCGCAAGGCACTTCTCTGTGCAGCGCTGGCTCGTCTTGACGGTTCGATATTTTTACAACTCAAATAGGATTGCTATATTCCCTTACACCCAGCCTACGGCGACCTACGGTCCACTCCGTTAACGCTGCGCTAACACACCCTTACACCTTTGATTGGCACTGCAAGATCACAATCAGTGTATACCTAAAATAAATAAAGTTAAATTAATATCATTAAATTTTATCCGGAAGAGTATTGAGTGTATAAGAATAATATACTTAAGTGCATTGCTGCGGTGTTATTAGTATTTTTTCGGGACTTCAGACAGGGTTAAAGTATCTATCACTTGGTTTAGGGTAAAACTTAAATTGCCTTAAGAGTATCAAAACTGTGCCATTAACTAATGGGTTCACCAACGTTGATGTTAATATCAAACAATTTGGTACTTGAGCACATTAGATAAATGTATACCAAGGTTTAGCTCGAAAGCGTGCAACTACGGAAAACCACAACTTAGAGAAGTTACTAAGGCTATGCTGAAGTCAGACAAATATCCTCACCCGTTGTCACAAGCCTACACAGCCCAGTTAAATGAAGAAGGTGGATTGAATCTTGGTCAAGTTGGAGCTACTCTGCGCCGCCGTGCATTATTAATTGCTGGTGTAACAGGCGTAGTAGCGACAGCAGCGGTTTTGAAGGCGGAAACAGATCCTCCAGTGTATCAAGGTCGATTTGAGATTTTAACAAAACCTGTGACTGGTGAGGGTCGGGCAGTAGCCAATATCCCTCAAAGCCTGAGTTCTCAACAAGGAATAGCATCTCCTGAGTCAGTAGAAGCAGTTACGACGACGATGCAAGTTTTAGAAAGTCGTAAAATGTTAGACAAAGTTGTCGAAGAGCTTCAGGATAAGTATAAAACTAAATATCCAAATCTGGATTACGACTCAATAGTTGGCGGCTTACAAATAGCATCCGGAAAACCAAACATCTTAGAAGTCACATACACATCTCCAGACAAAGAGCTAGTTCGCGATGTCTTAACTAAACTTCAAAAAACTTATGTGGAGTATAGTGTTAACGAGCGTCTAGACGATGTTAATCAGGCAATTAGCTTTGTTAGACAGCAAGAACAGCCTTTAGAGAATCGGGTTAGAGCCTGGCAAGAAAGACAGCGAATCATTCGACAAAGGCATGACTTGGTTGAACCAGCACAGAAAGCTCAAGAAATTTCTCAACAAATTGCTACTTTAACGCAACAGCAAGCAGAAAATCGCGTACAGCTAGAACAAATGCTAGCTACCTATGAAGATTTGAAACGGGAGTTAGCCCAACAGCCAGGTGAAAGGGCTGGAAATTCGGTGCTGAGCGAAAACGCTCGCTACCAAAAAATATTGGATCAAATCCAAACAGTAGACATTGAGATAAAAAAAACAGGAGCAAAATTCACAAATGAAAACCCCAGTTTGCAATATTTACAGGGGCAGAAAGCAAATCTGCTGCCAATGCTAGCTGGCGAAGAAAACCGGGTGAAAAGAGATTATGAAAGTCGTATCCGAGCCTTGCAAGCACGTGATAAATCTTTGGGAGACAAAATTGCTTATTTCAATAATTACCTCAGAAATTTAGCAGTTGTGATCCGTGAATACGATGATATTCAGCGGAACTTAAAGATTGCCACTGAAGGTCTGACTCAATTTTCAGCTAAAAAACAAGCATTGCAGATTGAGCAAGCTTTGAGGTCGCCCTCCTGGAAGTTACTCGATCCCAAACTAGAGGAAGTCAATGAACCAAAAACTGGCCCAGGCAGTGCCAAACGAAACTTAGCTTTGGGGACACTGTTAGGTTTGCTGTTGGGTACAGGTGCAGCTTTAGTTGCAGATAAGCTTAGTAACGTTCTATACTCTTCCAAAGACCTCAAGGAATCGACTGGATTACCGCTATTAGGAGTCGTTCCTTTAAGGAAAGAAATAGGAGCACTAGCTTGGCAAGAAACATCTGGTGGAATGCAACAAGCAGCCAAAGCATCCTTTTTTGAAGTTTTTCGCTCTCTTTACACCAACATTCTTCTTCTAAGCTCAGATACACCGATTCGTTCACTCGTCATCAGTTCGGCGGCAAAGGAAGATGGTAAGACGACTGTAGCAATACACCTAGCGCTCGCAGCCGCAGCAATGGGGCAGCGAGTACTACTGGTAGATGCAAATCTACGCTCTCCCACAATCCATAATCGTGTCGGTCTGATGAATATTCAGGGATTAACCGATGTCATTGCACAAGATCTAGACTGGAACAATGTGATTGAGCGATCGCCCTTAGAAGACAACCTGTTTGTTCTCAGTGCTGGTCCAATTCCGCCTGACTCAATTAGATTGCTCGCATCTCAGAAAATGCAGGATTTAATGAGTGAGTTACAAGCCTCTTTTGATTTGGTAATTTACGACACGCCACCTTTAGTGGGTTTTGCAGATGCTAACCTACTGGCTGCTAATACCAATGGACTGATACTAGTCGCAGGATTAGGAAAGCTAAAACGTACCATATTCCAGCAAGCTTTAGACGATCTGCAAATGTCTGGCACACCAATTTTAGGAGTGATAGCTAATAAGTCCAAAGATACCATGCCTGCCTCATACAGCTATTACCAACAGTATTACAAGCAAAGCATGAGTAGTGAAAGAATTGGAGATGATGATAGTATTGACTTCACTCATTCCAGGTCTAGTTCATCTTCTTTTAGAAACGGTAGAAGAAACTCATAAAGCCTCGTGGGATGTGTGAAAACTCAGGATGTTGTGTCTGACTCGGTCAAACACAACGGTTTTTTGCCGATGAGAAAAAACAAGGCGCGGCGGACGGAATTTGACTCGCAAACAGAGTACCGGATTTATGCCTGTAGCGCCTCCGCGCTTTAGGTACGCCAGTTCTCAAAGCGCGGGAAATTTTTCTGTTCCGACTGGCTTAACTTTGTTCAAAATTCTTTGTTTGCCGTTACATAACACCTGCCCAAAGCTACCCATTGCTGGAAATTTTTAGCTTGGGCTTGGTTTATTTCCTGCTTCATTCTGATAGTGTCGGCACTATCCAGTCCACAGGCTAACCTCGCCTAACTGGCGATTTTGGACACGCCACATGCTTCAAGCCGGGAGACCGGGACGCCAGGTACTTAGGTCGGGAGACCCTCATCAAGTACTGCCTCTCCAACGCAGTGGCTCAAATTGATTGCTGCGTTCAGATCACGGTCAATGACAAAACCGCAGTGATCCTGCGGGTTCGCAGTCGCCACAACGGGACGCCACATGCTACAAGTCGGCACAGCCGCCCAACGCAGTGGCTCGGGAACCCCAACGCTCTTATCCTGCGACGGGAAACCCGTCTATGTCCTGCGGACACGCTTTGCTATCAGCACTGGCTCCACAAGGCGCTGCGAACCACACTTCAAACACTCGCTCTTTTAGGTGAAGTGTTTCTTTGTTGGTTCCACAGTTTGAACAAGTCTTGGAACTAGGAAACCAACGCTCAACCACGACAAGTTTAGAACCGTGCAACTCGCACTTGTAGGTTAACTGGCGACGAAATTCATAAAATCCCATCTCAGCAATCGCTTTAGCTAGTTTGTGGTTAGCCAACATACCGGTTCAGAAAAACCATAAGCTTGGTGCTTTACCGTATGGTAGTGAACCTCTGGATACTAAACCAATAAGCTTTAAAGGTCGAAGAGGACAGCTAGAAAAACTTAAAGCTGTCCCCAATTGGCAAGAACAGCTTAGAGATTTTGTTGATCAACAAAATCTGTGATCTACCCAAAAATGAGTAGTAATGGGTAGCAATGTCGCAGAAAATAAGTTACAGTATCTAACCCCACCCTCTGGCAGATACTATAAAGCAGCGGTTGAACTGAAGCCTCCTGGTGCGACAATATAATCATGCCGATAGAATCCAACTCCAACTCATCCGAGTCTGGTAAACCAGAACCTGTTCTTGAAGACAACTCACAACCAGATGATTTCGAGGACGTAGGTGAAAATGGCTTTGTACCAGATGAACTCGCTACTCAACAAGCCCTTTCCGCAGTTTCTGCTCTCCAATCTCCGCGCAATACAGCAGTTTTTCAACAAGCACGTTCCATCTTGCAAGGGCGCACTCAACCTCTAACAGTGAAACCTAGGGCTTTGTTGTTTATCTTTGTGGCGATCGCCATCACCTTTCTCGGAATTGCCATTAATAACTGGTTGATTGGTATGTTGGGAACACTTCTAGCTTTGCTGATCTCATTAGCTGTGCTGTTACCAGCAGTCATAAATGGAATACGAAATTGGTTCTCGGCTGAAGAACGGGCCCTGTTTATTGCTTTTTTAGGACTTGTAGCAAGTCTGATTGGCTTCGTGAAGTTCAGCGGGTTGGGCGATCGCATCTTAGCTGTTGGACGCCGAATCAACTGGGAAGCCTCTGGAACACTGGCGGAATGGTTTGGCGCTTTAGGACAAATTCTCATCGCCATTATTGCTGTCTATGTTGCTTGGCGACAGTACGTTATTTCCAAAGACTTGACGATTCAGCAAAACCTGCTGACTGTTCAACAAAATATTATTACTCAGCAACAGACAATTGATTCTTATTTCCAAGGTGTTTCTGATTTAGTATTGGATGAAGAAGGATTGTTAGAAGATTGGCCCCAAGAGAGGATGATTGCTGAAGGACGCACAGCAGCAATTTTGAGTAGTGTGGATGGTAGTGGTAAAGCGAAAATTCTCCGTTTTCTCTCGCGTTCCAAATTGCTGACACCTCTAAAGCGCGATCGCCACCTTGGTCGAGCTATTCTTGATGGTAATGGTGGTTATGCAGAAGATCGAAAGGCGGGTTTGCGTGTCATCGATTTAGGGGTGATGCTTGCTGGGGCTGATCTTGGTGGTACTGATTTGCGTTGGACTGATCTTTCGGAAGCAAATCTTGTCCGCGCTGATCTCACTGGCTGTGACTTAGTAAAAGCCAACCTCTCGCGGACTATATTATATGAAGCAAAACTTGATGGTGCAGATTTGAACGGAATTCGCTTATTTTATGGTGTTGCTGAAACCGCCTCACCCCGCAGCCGCACTGAACCGCCCGATTATCAAACTGGCGAACACACAGGGGCTGTTGTAGAAAATGTTAATTTCACTGATGTCCAGCGAATGTCTGAGGCTGCGCGTTACTATTGCTGCGCTTGGGGAGGCGAAAAAACCAGAGGTACTATCCCCGGTGGTTGCGAAGAAATTCCTAATAAGTTGGGTAGATAATTACAAGTAACAAGCAAAACCTTTGGATAGAGACATCAAAAATTTCGATCAAGTTTCCTGTAAGAAATGTCAATACTTTAAAAATAATCCTTATCTCAAATGTGCGATACATCCTACGACTGCTTTAACTGAAGAAGCTATCAATTGCTCTGATTACTCTCCTAACACCATGTCCGCCTAATTAGTTATAATTTGGTGCATCTGTGCCTAAACCTGAAAACTCTTTCTCCGGTGCTCTCTACCCCCTGCTCCCCAAGAGCCTTAATGATAAGTCTTTAACCGGACACGATATAACAAGGGACATCATTGAAAACCCCAGCAATCTCACTCAAAACGAGTGGTGCTGCAGGCATACCCTATTGCCTGCAAGCAACAATCTCAACCTTCAATAAACTTCATTCCCACACCATTCATACAGTAGCGATTTCCTGTCGGGGCAGAACCGTCATCAAACACATGACCCAGATGTCCACCACAGCGACGACAATGTACTTCAACGCGAGTCATAGAAAATGACTCGTCTACGGTTGTGGCGATCGCCCCTTCAATGGGTGCGTAAAAACTGGGCCAGCCTGTGCCGCTGTTGAATTTGGTTTTAGATGAAAAAAGTGGTAAGTTGCAGGCAGCACACACATAAGTTCCCTTTGCATATTGCTTATCGAGAGGGCTGGTGTGAGCCATTTCAGTCCCATGTTCCCGCAGGACAGAAAACTGTTCCGGCGTTAAAATTTTGCGCCACTCTTGTTCGGTTTTGGTGATTTCAAACCCATTCTTTACAATTGCTATAAATTGTGACCTTCCTGAGAAATAATGTGATAACCATCCTGTGCCCAGCATTGCTGCGCCAGCTTGTAAAAAATACCGTTTTTTCATAATTTCAGTTGCTGCTAACCACTCGCTGAATAACTAGCATGAGCGATGTCTGACGACAAGCCGCTCCGCGTCTACGTTCTGAATTAGTCCTGATAGAATCATTAAAATTCGCTAAGAAGCATTGACATAAATACATCAACTTCTGTCATTGTCTACTTTCTCTCAATAGACTTCGTGGCAGTTGTAGGGAATAGGGAACGCTTAACAGAACCTCGTAAAATCTCACTTTTGCAAGAGATCAAACATTTCATTCGCTCAAGCAATAAGTGTCATTCAACTTTTTTTTGCATCCAAAATCACCTTATACCAATTCTATGTGAGGCTGCACATTATTTCGACCCCTGCAAACCTCCCCAAACCTGCGGGGAGGGCAGTTAACGGCGATGCGGTTATTTCTATGCATCTTCATATGAAAATGGTATTAATTGTTTCTATTCGAGAGCGTTCTAGGACTACGCTTGTCATACCAAAAGTCGTCTTGGCGGTATGCGCCAAGAGCGTTAGTTTTCAACCTGATTATTCTCTTAACTTCTGTGCGATAGCTAGCCCCTAAGGGGGCGCTGCGCAAACGCTGCTGCCTTCGGCAGATCGCTTTATGCTTGTGTAGTAGAGTCAGATTGATTCAAGACAGAACGAGCATTCAATGACAGCATCACCCGTGAAATACCAGTGGAGAGAACACTGATACCGACCAATGTCCCAATCACCCAGGCAGCATTGAAAGGCCATTGGAACCAAATCATTGCACCCAAGACTAAGGTAACGATACCATTACCTAGTGCCCAAGTCCAGTTTTGTTGTGGACGCAGTTGGAATGCCAAAATAAGCTCAAATACACCTTCTGTCAGCAAAAAGCTAGCCAACAATAAAGTCAGTGTGAGAACTCCTGTCAAAGGATAAACAAATAGCATCACGCCTGTTGCGACGTAGAGAATACTAAGTAAGATTTTCCAAACAAAGCCTCCCTGATTGCGGGTTTGAAATGCATAACCTAGCTTTGCTGCGCCCGAAGAAATGAGAATTAAAGCAATCCAAGTTTCAGCGAAGATTGTAGAGACAGAAGGTAAAGCGACTGCAACAATTCCTAAAACAGTCACAAGAATGCCAATTAAGAGCGACTTATTAATCTCTTTTTTGATATCACCCGAAATGTTAGTTGTCATAAAAATTTTTTCCTTATAGTTAATAGAACTATACAGTTTAGGCTATAAAATTTCTCAAGGATTTTGTAGACCCCTAAGATATATGCCCAACGAGGTTCTACCACGCAGCCTCACCCCGGCGCTGACTCCTTTTGACGTCGAGCACAGCCAAGACGTCAAAGCTGAGCGAAGTCGTTCGCGTAGTGTGTCCGGAGGACATAGCTTTGACTTTTGACTTACATTGAAGCGGCACTAGCCATATTTCTAGGATAATATCTCCCCATTCTTCTGATGTCATCTATATGGAAAAAACGGCACGATCGCAACATAAGGAAAAGTTACTCCTGTTTTATCCATCAAGAAGTAGAGGAAAAAAATGTCTTCACCTAATGCCTTACTGGCTTTGTCCAACAATATAGCTGACATTGTAGAGCAAGTTGGTGGTGCTGTTGTTGCCGTGAACGCTGGTAGGCGTATTTCTCCTAGTGCTATTCACTGGCGCAAAGGAATTATCGTCACTTCTGATGAGTCACTCCGCCGCTATGACGAAATCACAGTTACTCTATCAAATGGTAGTACTCTACCCATCACACTCATAGGACGTGACTCTACCACTGATATCGCTGTTTTCAAGGTAGAAAACGCAGAAATCCCGGTGGCGAACATAGGCGACGCCAAAACACTAAAAGTTGGTCATCTGGTACTGGGGCTAGGAAGAAGTAGCGAAGGTGACATTCGAGCAGCTATAGGTGCAGTGAGTGTTGTCAGTGGTGCTTGGCGGAGTATGAACGGCGGTAATATAGACCAGTTCATCCGTCCAGACATCACACTTTATCCTGGTTTTGCTGGTGGACCACTTGTAGATGCTGCAGCTTCAGTGGTAGGAATGAACACATCGGGACGACGCGGTACTGCTCTGACTATCCCAGCTTCTACAGTTAATCGGGTGATTGACCAACTTTTGGCAAAAGGACATATTGCACGCGGTTACCTGGGTTTAGGAATGCAACCCGTACGTTTACCAAACAACCTGAGAACAGCACTCAATTTAACTTCTGTTGGTGGAGTGATTGTTGTTAATGTAGAGCCAAATGCACCTGCTGACAAGGCTGGTGTGTTGATTGGGGATGTGTTGGTCAGTTTTGATGGTACTCCAGTAGATGATACAGGTGATGTGTTGGCATTTTTGAATAGTGGCGATCGCGTTGGCAAAACTGTCAAAGTGCAAGTCATCCGAGGTGGCGCGTTAGTTGAGTTAGCAATAGCAATTGGCGAAAGATCCGCAAGCGAAGAGTGATACCAATTCAAAATTCACCCATTCAAAATTGAAAAGTAAAACATGAATCTCACAACAATCACACGCTTGACTGATGAATTCGCATCGGTGGCTGACAATCTACGCAAAGTGACTGTGAAAGTGCGTAGTAGTTCTTTTGGAAGTGGTTCTGGTGTTATCTGGCAAACCACAGAGGGAAGTAGTTTAATTATTACAAATGCCCATGTCGCTACCAACAACAGAGCAACTGTGGAACTCTGGGATGGACGAGTTTTTGAGGCTGTACGTACTAATATAGACCCAACAAAGGATTTAGCTGCTCTCAAAATTGACGCGACTGATTTACCCACTGCAACTATCGGTCATTCTGATGCTTTACGAGTAGGTGAATTGGTCTTAGCAGTTGGTAATCCTTTTGGTGATAGCGGTGCTGTCACAACCGGGATTATTCACGCCAATCATCAGCGTGTAGTTATGGCTGATATTGTGCTGTTTCCTGGTAATTCTGGTGGTCCACTTGCTGACAGTCTTGGGCGAGTCATCGGAATTAACACCATGATTGTCAACAATTTGGCTGTAGCAATACCAAGCCTTACTGTAGAACATTTTTTGCATGGAAATCGTCAAAAGCTTGGTGTGACGCTGCAACCTGTGCTGGTGAATCCAACCAACAAACGCAATTTGGGTTTATTGGTGTTGTCGGTGAATTCTGGAAGTGCTGCTGAAGCTGCTGGTGTGCTTGTTGGTGATGTCCTTATTGGAGTTTCCGGAAAATTGTTTACCAGTCCTCATGATTTAAGCAACTATCTTGAAAACACTAACAACAGCGAACCACTACCGTTACAAATTCTGCGCGGCGGACGGCAATTAGTTTGTCAGGTGGCGGAGGTGGTATGATTCGTGTGTTTGTAGTTGCTGCTTCCCCTGTGGTGCGAGCTGGGTTATCAGCTGTCGTGGCGACGAGTTCTAAACTCACAGTCGTAGGTACTGCATCAGATTTGGATGCATTGACAAGGGAATTTGAGCAACTACAACCCGATGTGCTGCTGTTGGATGTGAGTGGTCAGTTTCAAGAATTAGTCTGGGAAAAATTGCTCTCTTCACAACAGCAGCAATACTCTGCAATTGTTGTTCTAACTGATGAACTCGATAGTCTAGACTTGGAAGCAGCGCTACGTGCTGGTGTACGCAGCATATTGCCAAGTAGCAGTACAGAGTCGGAAATTGTCGCGGCTGTTGAGGCGATCGCCCTCGGACTTGTTGTGCTGCACTCTGATACTATCGAGTTTCTGCTTCCTTTAAAAGAGTCGAGTGTGCGGGACAAACAGACGACAAATCCTGTGCAAGCACTGACACCACGAGAAATAGAAGTTTTGCAGATGCTTGGTTCTGGATTGAGTAATAAGGCGATCGCCAAACGTCTCAATATCTCTGAGCATACTGTTAAGTTTCATGTCTCATCTATTTTTCAAAAGCTGAGTGTCTCTACACGTACAGAGGCAGTGACTGTTGGTGTGAGGCTGGGTTTAATCATGTTGTGACAAGTCCTCACTCATTTTCGCTTAGTTTCTTCGGCTTTTTGGCTGTTAATCCCCAATTATGTCTGTCTAATGGGGGATTTTCATATATATATGGTTAACATAAGGTTATACATACACCAAAAATTGGTTAACGCAAGGTTATAAATACATCGGTTTTCACTTGTTTAGAGTTCATTTTTGAAAGTTGTAGTTGAGGAGTGCCATAGCCCCCAAAATCGGAGATAAAGTGTTGATTTTACGTCCAGCATATGTGGCTGGACGAGTTGGAAAAGTCTGTGCCAAAGAAATATTATCAGGCGATTATCCTACTGAACGCTGGCTGATTCGGGTGGATTCAGAAGACATTGTTGTATCTTTGAATTCAAAAGAATTTGAGGTCGTCAACGATGATTTTGAAATATCTTAGGTGATGTCTGATCAACCGTTGCCAATTCCTAATTCTTTTTTGCTGCGTTTAAGCTGTTTCCAAAGTTCATCAATCTTTTGATAAGCTTCTTGTGGTGCTAGTTTCCCTGATGTTTCTAAACTACTGATGTAGCCAACCTTCTGGGAAAATTCTTGGAGATTGGCGTTAAACACGAGATTTTCTGGCTTGATTTGACCGTAGTAGCGAGCGCGAGGGTAGAGAAGTTTTTCTTTGTCTGTTCGATCAGAATGTTCCATGAGTCTACCTCCTATTCATAATTTACTTTAATAGTATTTAATTTAAATTTAACCACTGTAATTTTTATTACAATTGAGTCAGTTTTATTGACATATTCTCTTCCGAATTTTATATTATACCAACAAAGTTAGTTAAACAGAGCGAAATTAGAGCTGGTTGCCTTGATTAATCTATGCGCTAGATTGATTTTTGCTTCACAAGTTTTTTCAACAATTCCATCAAATATGTGTTTTTTACAGCGGTTTTCATATGAATAGACCACAAATCGTAGGGTGGGCATTGCTCACAAAAGCCTACGTGATAGACATTTGAGATATTGGTGAGCAATGCCCACCTTACAGAAAACCGCTGTAACGTGAACTTCATCCTTAAGTACGATAAATCGAGCTAAAAACCGTATTTAATGAAGGTTCTTAAAACTATAACATGACAGTGTCAAACACAATCCAGCTATCTTTAGCTTGTTCTCACTTAAGACGGTGGAGGGTAAGTAGATGCTTGGGTATTGGATTTTGGTGCTTGAAAACCTTACTAGGTCTACGTTTTAGAAAATACCTAAATTTCTGAATTAACCTGCGGAATATAAGTAAAGTTCTGGGCAAAAAATTTGCTCACACTGAATTATTTATTGTTATTTTTAATATTATTTTAACCTAAACTTAATTTACAGCAAATCTTTCAAATTGCCGTAGGTTACAGCACTATGGTCAAAACCAACGATCCCACCATTGTTTTGCTGCTGCTTTTCGGTGGTGTGATGTTACTTTTATATGGAGTGCGGCTAGTCACAGATGCTATGGAACGGGCTTTGGGGGCACGTTTGCGCCTTGCGATGATGACGCTTGCTGAGCGCCCCTTTGCAGCTTTTGTGACGGGTGTTATAACAACTGTGCTTACTCAAAGTTCTTCAGCAACTGCCTCTGTGCTCGTTGGATTGGTGAGTACTCAGTTAGTGCCGTTAGCAGCGGCAGCAATCATGCTACAGGGAGCTGCGGTTGGTTCTACATTGGTTGTGCAACTGCTGGCGTTTCATATCACTGACTACGCCTTAGAACTCTTAGGACTGGGTGCGGCAGTAGCCATATTCACTGACCGCAGCACAGCCTTACGTCCAATAGGTAGGGGGATTTTCAGCTTTGGACTCGTGTTGGTAGGGTTGGCGATGATTGATGCAAGTAGTGCTCCCATCACCGCTAGTCCTATTACCAAAGCAGTTCTTGAGACGCTTTCTAGTTCACCTGTGATATTGACATTGACAGGCACAATTCTTGCGATCGTTTTTGTCTCAAGCACAGCCACTATTGGTCTAGTGTTGGTGCTAGCAGCAGGTGGGGCACTACCACTGTCTGCTGCACTGGCGATGACACTAGGTGCCAATGTAGGGACGACAATTGCACCATTGTTAACAGCCTTGAATCGAGGCAGTATCACTGGGCGTAGACTGGCGTTCATATATGTAGGTACTAGACTACTAGGGGCTACCCTAGCGCTGTTTGCGCTCAATCCGTTGACAGCACTACTGCATAGCCTGCCACTTTCAATTGCCGCTGTCATTTCGCTTTTCCACCTGGGATTTAACCTCCTGCTGGCACTTCTGTTCGCTCCACTGGTCAATCAGATAGCACAGCTAGCGACTACGCTATTACCTGAACCAACTAGTACCCAGAAGTCAGGGGCACGTTACCTTGACTCCGCTGCTTTGTCTGTTCCTGCTGTGGCACTCGGGCAAGCAATGCGTGAAATCCTCAGGATGGCTGATTTGGCAGCACAGATGTTGCAGTTGAGCATCCACGCTTTTGAAGATGCGGGCAAAGACATACCCAAACGCATTGCCCAGTTAGATGATCATCTCGACGAGATAGAAATAGCAATTAAGCGCTACTTAACACAGCTTGATACAAATTTAATGACTCAGGAACAGGCACGTCGGGAGATTGTATTACTTTATATTTGCACTGACTTAGAAGCTATTGGCGATATCATTGACAAGCAACTCATGCGACTCGTTAAGCGACAGCGTCGCAAACAAATTGCTTTTTCCAACGAAGAGTGGAATGACCTAGCAACTTATCATGGTGAAACAATGTCGCTCCTGCAACAAGCACTAGCAGGGCTGGCGTCCTTCGACTCAATGGTTGCTAATGATGTTTTATCCCGTAGAACATCACTGACTCAAACTAAGCGTGAACTTCATCTACAACATCTCTACCGCTTGCGTTCTGGGGCTGCATCTAGTTTAGATGCGTCCGCCATCCATCTCGAAGTCGTCAACGCTATCAGTAGTGTCATCTCACACACTTGCAGTATCGCCCGTGCTGTCATCGGAGAGTTCTAGATTTTGACCAAAAGTAGGGGTGTAGGGGTGTAGGGGTGTAGGGGTCAGGCTCCCACAAATCATAGATGTTGATGGTTCTAACTGCTAGTGGTCTCAAGCCCCTACTAACTCATTAATTCCCCCTACACACGCCAGATACCTACGGAGGGAAACCCTCCTTCAGTACTGGCTCCCCTATTCCCTTACCCCCTTACACCCCTTTTTCTGCCTCTGGGCAGCAGGATTCTTAACGGTGTTATTTTGTACTAGTAACGCTACACTAGAACAACTAAAGTGTTCAAAAAATTTACAACAAATAAAAGAAAAATAAGAACCCTTAGTTTTTAGGTTATTGGGTAGTAAAGGTGAGTAATTAAGTGGAAATATTAAGAAGATACGAAGTGATTAGTCCTCAATCTAATAACTAACGACTAATGACTGATAATTAATGACTAATGACTGATAACAAATATGCGTAATTTTCTCAAACAAACTTTTGCCAGCCTAGTCGGAAGCCTATTGGGACTGTTCATTTTCTGCGGTGTGGGAACGACTGGACTGTTGTTTCTACTGTTTGCAGCAGCCTCATCCAAAGATGTCGGTCCTGTTGTGAAAGATAAATCAGTGCTGGTTTTTGACTTGTCTACAAACATAACTGATGGCAAGCCAAGTTCTAGTGAATTGCTTCAACAAGTATTATCCACTGAGGATAATAAAAGGATGTCACTGCGCACAGTTCTAGAGGCTTTGGACAAAGCACAGCGTGACAAACGAATTGTTGGTATATATTTAGATGGAACTGACGCCACACAAGCTAAAGTTACAGGCTTTGCCAGCCTCAAAGAAATTCGTCAGGCGTTGGAGAAGTGTCGCGCTGCTGGCAAGAAGATCATAGCATATGGCATGGATTGGGGGGAAAAAGAATATTACTTAAGTTCTGTGGCTGATAGCATTGTGGTTAACCCCTTAGGAGGAATGGAAATCAATGGTTTGAGCACTCAGCCAATGTTCTATGCTGGGGCTTTGGAGAAATACGGCGTTGGTGTTCAAATTGTACGGGTAGGGAAGTTCAAAGGAGCAGTTGAACCATTCATACTCAAAAAGCTGAGTCCAGAAAACCGCGCACAAACTCAGGAATTGTTGGATGATGTTTGGGGAGAGTGGCGTGCTACGGTAGGAGCAAGTCGCAAAATAAATCCGCAACAGTTGCAGGCGATCGCAGATAATCAAGCTTTGTTGTTGGCAGATCAAGCCAAAGCTAATCGCTTGGTGGATAAAGTAGGATATTTCGATCAGGTGGTTGCTGACCTTAAGCAGTTGACCAACAGCGATAAAGAAGATAAGACATTCCGTCAAATCAGCCTGAAAGAGTATGCGGAAGTTTCCGGAAAGTCCTTGGGTGTCGAACGCGACTCGCAAAATAAAATTGCGGTGGTTTATGCTGAAGGTGAGATTGTCGATGGACAAGGAGATGATGGAGATGTGGGGGGCGATCGCTTTGCCAAAATTTTCCGCCGGCTGCGCCAAGATAAAAATGTCAAAGCTGTTGTCCTGCGGATAAACAGTCCAGGTGGGAGCGTTTCAGGTTCTGACGTGATACAAAGGGAAGTGCGGCTGACTGGTCAAGACAAACCTGTTATCGTATCGATGGGTAATGTCGCCGCCTCTGGTGGCTACTGGATTGCTACAGACTCTAAACGCATTTTTGCTGAACCTAACACAGTTACAGGTTCGATAGGTGTGTTTGCACAGATTTTTAATTTCCAAAAACTGGCAAATGACAATGGTGTGACCTGGGATTCAGTGAAAACTGCCCGCTATGCTGATACTCAAAGTGTTGGTCGCCCTAAATCTCCCGGGGAATTGGCAATATACCAGCGTAGTGTTAACCGAATTTACGATACGTTTCTTGATAAAGTCGCACAAGGTCGCAAACTTCCTAAGCAAAAAGTCGCTGAAATTGCTCAAGGACGAGTTTGGTCCGGTGCTGCAGCGAAAAAAATAGGTTTAGTGGATGACATTGGCGGTTTGGATGCTGCTGTTAAATACGCAGCGACTGCCGCAAATCTGGGAGATAACTGGCAATTACAAGAATATCCCAAAGGAGGCAATCTTAGAGAACGCTTCTTTGGACAGGTGAGTGAACAAGCACGAACTGTTTTAGGCGTGGATAAAGTGCAACTCAAAGCACCAGATCCGTTGATGAGTGAATTCCAAAAACTGCAACAGGAATTAGCAATTTTGCGGAAAATGAACGATCCACAGGGTATTTATGCTCGCTTACCCTTTAACTTGAAGATTGAGTGATACAGCAGGGAACGCTTAACAGGCTTGATGCTCTACATGAACTAATGAGAAAATGTGGTATCTGTATTTTCTCATTAGTTCATGTCCTAATCTACCTGGCAACAGCTATATCAGGAGAGTGGAGAGCGACGAGGGGACAAATCAATTCAAAATCACCCAAGATTGGAGCGGAGGAAACTTCCGCTCCAACTTCTCTCAAAATTAGAAGTCTCTCCCTCCTCTCCCTCACTCCCTCACTCCCTCACTCCCTCACTCCCAGCCTACGGCTCGCTTCGCTAACACTCCCTCCTCTACCAACCTCCTCATTTGTGCAAAAAGAGTTAACATCTGAGCTGGTGACAAGAGCAGTATGGATGTGTAAAGTAGTTATGGACTACTTACCATTCATGAGATTTTATGCAACTGCCTAAGGACATAAAAACCAAACGTCTTTTGCTTCTTGTCTTTTCCTGTAGTTTGGCTGGTGTAATTGTCGGAGGTACCGCAAATTGGGCAGAGAGCAATTCCTGTTTGCAAGCCAGCACAGTTACGAATGAATGTCTAACCCAGGATCAAACTACTAAAACTATTGAGGGAATGAGCACTGGTTTGATAGTTGGGGCTGGGGCGGCTTTTGGTGCAGCATGGCAACATCGGCATGAAGATTGAAATTTGCTGACATAATTATCCCATAGCTGCCTTTAAGCGCAGCTGCAAACCCATTACTTATACTTAATTGAATCAAGAAACAGATTTCAACTTAAAATAATAGCGATGAATAAACCCGGTTTTTTGGAGAAGCCGGGTTTTTGAGTGTTGAACATATTTACATTGATAGGACTTACGCATGGAAACGAGAAATCAAGGGTTTGGGCAAGGGGTATAGGGGTATAGGGGTGTAGGGGCAAAACAAGTAAAAACCATAAGGTAAGAACAAATAAATTTTTCTTTTGCCTTTTAGCTTTTAACTTTTAACTTCTATACACCCACGCGTTTTCCCCTTACACCCAGCCTACGGCTCGCTGCGCTAACACACCCTTACACCCTTGGTTGTTGACATACTTATTCACTTCACAAAATTTTATGGAAAAGGCTTCTAATTTATTACTTAAACTTTCACGCCGTTTATTTAACAACTTAGATGAACAAGAGGTATTTGTTGAAACTTTAATTCATCCTAAACCTTTTCATCCCTGTATTCTTTGGTGTCAAGAAAAGCCTAAAGATTATCCCTTTTCTGTAGAAATACCAACAGTTTGGCAACCACAATTCATAGACCGTTTATCACTTGGAGAAAAACCAGGTCAACATCCCCTGCATGAACAAGGATATTTTTATTGTCTAGATTTTTCTTCTGTGTTCGCCGCTTCTACTTTGTTAACAATTCCTAGCCCGGTTAAGTCAGTTTTTGATATGTGTGCTGCGCCAGGAGGTAAGAGTATCTTTGCTTGGAAAAGTTTACAACCGGAATTGTTAATCAGTAACGAAGTCATTGGCAAACGCTTGGGAATGTTAATTTCTAACTTAAAGCGTTGTCAGATTAACTCTTCTGTCGTCGTTAGTAAAGACTCTACTTTTTTTGCTGAAAGAATACCTTTATCTAGTCATTTAGTTATAGTGGATGCCCCTTGTACTGGACAATCTTTACTTGCTAAAGGGGGTAAAGCACCTGGATGTTTTCATCCCACTGCTATTAATAAAAGTGCTAATAGACAAAAGAGAATTATAGCAAACTCTGCTAAAATAGTAGCACCACAAGGATATCTTAGTTATATGACTTGCACTTACTCTCCAGAGGAGAATGAGGAAGTTTGTGAATGGTTTTTGGAAAGATTTCCTCAATTTAAGGCAGTTGAAATTAGTCATTTACAAAGCTATCAGTCGCATTTTACTTCTGTGCCTTGTTATCGGATGTTTCCTCAAGATAGATTGGGTGCAGGTGCATTTACAGTTTTGTTTAAAAATACTGACGAGGGTGAGACAAACAAGGTAGATATGGAGGCTTTATCTGCAGTTTGGATGAATATAGCAATAACATCCCCGACTTCTCAATAAGATCCCCGACTTGGTAAAAGTTGTCGGGGATCTGTGGCTTTCAATTCTCACAAATAAAATAGGATAGTTTTAGCATATTTATGCTAGCCTGTCTAGGCTCGTCAGTTGTACTGTTGATACGCGCGTTGCATTCTGTTGTAGTAGCTTGAAGTTGGGTGAGATTGCTTCCTTCCGCTTTGCTACAGTCGCAATGACAGAATACTATCTTTGACAGCAACTTGGTATGATTAGCCTCCTCATTAGTGTATACCGAATCTTTTTTCGTGGTATCTGCAATAACTTTTATTTTGGTTTTGTGTAAAACTAAATATTGTGAGAACTTTACCAGGTAGATAAGTTGTTTACCAATCAAGCTGGTGAGAGTTAAGTGAAGTCCTAAATCAGGCACTTACGACATGGCTCAGATACAACATTTTCAGAAAACATAACAGCATTCAATAGCTATTTTAAGTCATTTCTCAGCGCTAGTTTAAGAATAAAACTCATTCTAGTAAATAGGGTATGTCTTCATTTAATAACTTGATGAGAGAGTTCTTTAGCAACTGAACGACACCAACCACACGATACAAGACAAATTTTAGCAATTATGACAACTTCAAACAGCAACTCACAAATCAACAAAACTGAGCAAGAATGGCGTGAAGAGTTGACACAGGAACAGTTTTGTGTATTGCGTCAACATGCTACAGAACGTCCTCACACCAGCCCACTCAATAAGCAGTATGCTGAAGGCACTTACGTGTGTGCTGCGTGTGGTCAGCCACTGTTTACATCTGGAACTAAATTTGACAGCGGTACTGGCTGGCCTAGCTTTTTTAACCCAATTGAGAGTGCAATTGGCACATCTGTAGATAAGTCGTTGTTTATGACCAGAGTTGAAGTGCATTGCGATAACTGTGGTGGACATTTGGGTCATGTGTTTGACGATGGTCCTGGACCCACTCGTAAACGCTACTGCATTAATGGTGTAGCTCTAAAGTTTATCCCACAAGAGTAATATAGCGGTTCTCACTTGAGTCACATACACCACCACGAATAATGTAGAGACGTTGCGTGCAACGTCTCTACAGTTCATAACACAACGTTGTGCACGATGCTCCCTTTGGATTAGATCCATTGGGAGCATCATCGTTGATGAAATTTTCAAGTTTTTTGTTGGTATTATTTTACTAATCTTGTTGGTAATTGTGGAGTTATCTTGGTACGATCCTACCTATCACAATTTCGTTAAAACAAGGTCTCTGTAAGTCCCGCTGTGTTATGAAAAGAAGACAACTTTTTCCCTTTATCAGTATAGTAGTTGCTAGCTTGTTGTTGGTAGTTGGTTTGCGATTGTTTGATCCATCTGCTGTGATTGCACAATCCAAGGTTAACCTCCTTGTATCTGCAGCCGCCAGTCTTAAAGATGGGATGGAGGAAATCAAGACTTCGTACCAACAAAGTAAACCAAATGTCAACCTGAGTTACAACTTTGGTGCTTCCGGTGCTTTACAGCAACAGATAGAGCAAGGTGCACCCGCAGATATCTTTATCTCAGCTGGGAAAAAGCAAATGGATGCCTTGGAACAAAAGGGGTTATTAGTTCAAGGAACCCGTAGTAACTTGGTAAACAACAGTCTGGTCTTAATTGTGCCTAGTAACTCTACAGGTGTCACCAGCTTCAATACCCTCACAGACGCCAAAGTCAAGAAAATTGCGATCGGCGAACCCAGAAGCGTTCCAGCAGGTCAATACGGTGAGCAAGTTCTGGAGAAATTGAACCTTTTGCAGCAAGTCAAACCCAAACTTGTTTACGCCAACAACGTGCGTCAAGTGCTGGCATCTGTGGAAAGCGGTAACGCTGATGCTGGTCTTGTTTATGCAACGGATGCCAAAATCTCTAATAAGGTAAAAGTGGCAGTTGTCGCTGATGACAAGTCCCACTCCCCGATTGTTTATCCAATGGCAGTGCTCAAAAGCAGTAAGAATGTTGATGCTGCCAAGGAATTCGTCCAGTTTTTAACCACCGAGCCATCTCAGACTGTACTGAAGAAATATGGGTTTATTGTGCAACCATCAAAAGTACCAGCAATGAGCCGTTAAACCCTGGAGTTTAGTTATTTGGTTTTAAAAACGTAAGAATTCAGCACTTCTTGAATCAGAAGTGAGCCAGCGCGGACGCCACATGCCTAGGGAGGGTTTCCCTCCTGTAGCAGTGGCTCGTCTTGGGGAGGACAGTGCCGTGGGCGGCGGGTCTCCCGACTTGTAGACGCCCGGAGGGCGGTGAGCTTTCAAGGGTAGGTATTTTGTATTTGGTCTTTTTTTGACTATTTCAGCCAATTTAAAAATCCTGAAACGACCAAACCACCTTAAACACTTGAGAATTTTCTCAACTATTTGTGAGATTCTAAAAAACCTACCCTTGAAAGCTTGTCATTACCAACATTTTTTCAAAACAGGCGATAAGCCGGAGGCTTGACGCTACGCGTATCGCCCTAAAAATTAGATTTCAAAACCCTGATTCTTCCGTTGCCATTCTCAATAAAGATCAAAAAATGGAAATGAAAGGAGGAGCTTTAAAAGCTTCTGTTGTAAGGTTTTCAGGAGATGTTGGTAATGACAAGTTAGGTTAACGGAGTGTCAAATTGCTCAAGTAAATTTGGCAGTAATCTCATAGAACTAAAAACAACTGATGCGCCTGCTGCTTGCAATTTTTGTGGATGACTGTATTCTGCATAACCAAAAACTTTCATCCCAGCGCTAAATCCGGCTTGCACACCGATTGGAGTATCTTCAACTACCACACATCGCTGTGGATGAACTTTCATTTTCTCGGCTGCATATAAGAATAGATCTGGATGTGGTTTACCGCGTGCGACATCTGTAACACTAAATATTTTTTTCTCAAAATATGGCATTAACCCTGTGACACCTAACTTTGTTTGAACCATTTCATGTGTGCTATTTGAAGCTACACAATAAGAAGTTTTAATTTGAGATAAAACATCATGTATGCCCTTAATTGGCTTTAATTTTTCTGATAAACTCTTCTTGTTGCGTTGCCTAAATTCGGTGACAAAATTATCTGGAATAGGTTTTCCAAGGGACTTTTGAATAATTTCTACACATGCTGTCATAGGTTGACCGACGAATGTGTTAGATATATATTCCAAGGTGACCGGTAACCCGATTTCACTAAGCATTGCCGCAAAAACCGAGTTAGTGATTTGTTCACTATCTACAAGTACACCATCACAATCAAAGATAACTAAGTCAAATGGACTCATTGATTTTCCTACTTCAACCCGAAACTCATTTTCTCATGGCTGAAGTTAGAGTTGAGTTTGATTTTAAAGTGGAAGTCGCCATTTAATAAGGGACTTCCAGAAAATAAAATACAGAGCAATCGCGCTTCACAAACCCTTGACATTATGAGCCTTTGAGGGAATGAAACAGCCCTGCTTTTTAAGGGGGTTGCCGCAGGCGGGGGGATCTTAACCGAACCGTGTTGAAGAAGTTTAGGCGCGTCGCCTTGCTCAATTCCCCATAAGGGTGGTGCGATCTACGCAATTTTTATTTAGTTTCTTTATACTAAAAAATAAAAAATTATACTATTACAGAATACTTGAACTGTTGCAGTTAGGAATATTATAAGTCATTGATGAATCAATAAAAAGTAAAAAATTATCCTAGATGTTACCAACTGAATCAGCAGGGAGCAAAAAAATTTTCCACAAGCAAAAAAATTAGCGATATCCATGCTAAGGTTATTTTAAGGAATCAAAAAAGGAATCAAAAAAGCGCTCATTGCAATAATCTTAAGGGGAAATTAAGATTATTTCAATCTTGGTCTATTACTCTGGTAAATCCGCATCAACTTGCTACGCTTTTTGTCACCAAGAGATAGAGCCAAATGAAGACGGATAATGACCTTCGTAACAACTTGAAGTCCATTAGAACCCGCTTAGGCATGAGTCAGCAAGAATTGGCTAGCTTAGCAGGCGTGACACGTCAGGCAATTAGTGGTGTAGAGTCAGGACAATGTACTCCTTCTGTCGCTACGACAATTCGTCTAGCAAAGGCGCTGGGTTGCAAGGTCGAAGATCTATTCTGGCTAGAGCAGGATTTGCCGCAAGTCCAAGCAGTTTTGGCGAAATCTATCCCTTGCAGTCAACAACAGCGAGTTAGTTTGGCGCGGATTGGGGGGCAATGGATTGCATATCCCCTGGTTGGGAATGATGCTTTTCGTATGGAGATGATTTCGGCTGATGCCCAAATCGATAGTCAGACAGATACAAATACCTGCCTAGTCAGACTTCTTGACGATATAGACAGATTTGAAAATACAGTTGTGATTGCTGGTTGTGCGCCTGTGCTTTCCCTGTGGGCAAGAGCCACCGAACGCTGGTATCCTCAACTGCGAGTCCAGTATAAATTCGCTAACAGCATGGCTGCGTTAGAGAGTTTGTGCCGAGGTGAGACTCATATTGCTGGGATGCACCTATATGACTCCCAAACAGGGGAGCATAATATTCCCTTTGTTCGTGAAGTCTTAGCAGGAAAAGAAGCAGTTTTAATCACTCTTGGAATTTGGGAAGAGGGATTATTAGTACAGTCTGGCAATCCGATGCAAATCACAACAGTGACTGACTTAGTAGAAGCAAAAGCAAAGATTATTAACCGCGAAAAAGGAGCTGGCATTCGGTTGCTTTTGGAACGTAAACTGCAAGAGGAGCAACTGCCATGTGATTCTGTTAAAGGATTTGACAGTATCGCCAGAAGCCATCATAGTGTTGCTGATGCTGTCGTCTCAGGATTTGCGGATGCAGGAATTTCTACAGCGTCTGTGGCTACAGCTTTTGGATTGGAATTCATCCCTTGGCATTCCTCACGCTACGACTTAGTGATTCTCAAGGAATACTTGCAAGAACCACCAGTACAGCAGTTACTCAATACCTTAGAGCGTCGGTCTGTTCATTCACAACTAGAAATCATCGGTGGTTGTGATACTAGCAAAACTGGGGACTTAGTCGCAACAATTTAGAGTGGATTGCTATTGATTAAATAGTCATTATATAAGAATGAACAGGCAACAGGGAAATCCCCTTGACACAAAAGTAGGGGATTTGACAAGGACACCTTGTTTCATTCCACGGTTTTCTCGTTGAGTGCAAGCGGCGTTCATTAATTATTAGCTTGTTGGTACATACCTTGCCTCATCATAGACAAAAAAATAGATAAGAATTCTGACTTCAAAGAGCACTTTTTTGTAGATGAGGGAAAAACCTCAACAAAATGCCCAATTCTTGATAAAAATGCCTTCAAGTAACTTCTTGTAGGCTAGGACAAATAATCACCAACTAAAGACTCACATGAGATTTCTTCCTCGTATGTATGCGGTAGAGCGATCGCCCCCCGTAGGCGCTGCTGTTTGCCAATGGCCTCCTGTTGGCAGAAGTACTACAGCAAGGCGCGACGTTCTACATACGGTCACAGCTGTAACTCCACAGTGTGAACACCTCATAAACTAGCAGACCCAATCACTAATTTCTCAATTGCAGGAGAAAACTCATCATGTCCGTTGACCAAAAAATTAGACAAATAGCATTCTACGGTAAAGGCGGTATCGGTAAGTCCACCACCTCTCAAAACACCCTCGCTGCTATGGCAGAAAAGGGTCAGCGCATTTTGATTGTGGGATGCGACCCAAAAGCTGATTCCACCCGTTTGATGCTCCACAGCAAAGCCCAAACGACCGTACTTCACCTCGCCGCTGAGCGGGGCGCAGTAGAAGATTTGGAACTCGAAGAAGTGATGCTCACCGGCTTCCGTGGTGTACGTTGCGTAGAATCTGGTGGTCCCGAACCTGGTGTTGGTTGCGCTGGTCGTGGTATTATCACCGCCATCAACTTCTTAGAAGAAAACGGTGCTTACCAAGACGTGGATTTCGTTAGCTACGACGTGTTGGGTGACGTTGTCTGCGGTGGTTTCGCTATGCCTATCCGTGAAGGTAAAGCACAAGAAATCTACATTGTGACCTCTGGTGAAATGATGGCGATGTACGCTGCTAACAACATCGCTCGCGGTATTCTCAAGTATGCTCACTCTGGTGGTGTGCGCTTGGCTGGTCTGATTTGTAATAGCCGCAAAACTGACCGGGAAGACGAACTGATTAGCACACTAGCATCCCGGTTAAGCACCCAGATGATTCACTTCGTCCCCCGTGACAACATCGTGCAACACGCTGAGTTACGCCGGATGACTGTGAACGAGTACGCACCTGATAGCAATCAAGGTAACGAATACCGTGCATTAGCAGACAAGGTTATCAACAATAAAATGCTTGCCATTCCTACACCCATTGAAATGGAGGAGTTAGAAGAGTTGTTGATTGAATTCGGTATTCTCGAAAGCGAAGAAAATGCCGCAAAACTGATTGGCGTCGCCCAAGCTGAACAAGATGCCGAGAAAAAGCAAGAAGATCTTGAAGGCGAAGCGTTAGAAGCATTGAAAAAAGGCAACGTAGAAGTTGTTAAGAAGTAAGTCAGTGCGCTACGGAACGCTGGTAAAGATGATGTGGAGGTAGTCTGATGGCTGATGTATAGTTCTACTATTTCTAGGTTTTCCGTGTCAGCATGAATCTGTAAATGTTCGCGCGGTAAAACGATTAGTTTAATTTTTTGTTTTCTCCTTTTATTGGTTGGTTACATTTTGGGGAATGGGAAATCGCTCTTTTCCATTCCTTTTTTTTACCGATGTTTCTAGAGAATTTCTACTTGCATGAAAAGTGAAGACGTATTTAATAAAAACCCAGATCACAAAACGCAGAATCGAGAATCTATCCTGAGAGAAGGTCAAGAAGATTGTGCTTTTGATGGTGCAATGCTTACTTTAGTACCGATTACCGATGCTGCTCATTTAATTCACGGACCAAGCGGTTGCATCAACAATTGTTGGGGAAATCGCAGCAGTCTCTCTTCTAGTTCCATGCTATATAAAGCTCGTTTTACCACTGAGATGGATGAAAACGATATCATCTTCGGTGGAGCAAAAAAGTTATACAACGCCATTATAGAAACGCAAAGACGCTACAAACCTGCTGCGGTATTTGTCTATTCTACCTGCGTTTCTGCCCTTATCGGTGATGACCTTAATGGAGCCTGCACAGACGCTGCTGTGCAAACAGGAACTCCGATTATTCCTGTAGACTGTCCCGGATTTGTTGGTCGTAAAAATCGCGGTATGCGCATCGCTGGTGAAGCTTTGTTGGAACACGTTATAGGCACAGCGGAACCAGACTTTACTACACCTTATGATATTAATCTTATCGGTGAATCCAACATTGCTGCAATGTGGAACATTCTACCGCTATTTGAAAAATTAGGTATCCGAGTCCTCTCCAAAATTACGGGTGATACTCGCTACAAGGAAGTTTGTTATGCCCATCGTGCCAAGCTGAATGTGATCACCTCTTCCAAAGCACTGCTTAAAATGGCAAAAAAGATGGAAGAACGCTTTGGTATTCCATACATTCAAGAGTCTTTCTACGGTATAGAAAACATCAATCAAAGCTTACGGAATATTGCTGCTAAGTTGGGAGACTCCGACTTACAAGAACGTACAGAAAAATTTATTGCCTTAGAAACTAGTGCTTTAGAAGAGAAACTTGCTTTTTATCGCACTTCTGTGCAAGGCAAACGTATTGTTATTGATACACAAGAACTGAAAAGTTGGTCAATTATCTCGGCAGCTCAAAAATTAGGGATAGAACTTATCCCTATCAGCGCTGTTAAAAGTAGTCAGGAGGATAAAGCAAGAATTCAAAAGTTGCTGGGTAAGGATTGCATTATTCTCCAACAAAATACTCCAGAGGAAATTCTACAGATAATTAACGACAATAAAGCAGATATGTTAATTACAGCAGAACGCTATCAATACACCTCTGTTAAAGGTGAGATTCCTTCATTAGATATAAAGGCAGAACAAAATCATTCTTATGCAGGCTATGCAGGAATTTTAGAAGCGGCACAAAAACTGTATGCAACTCTTACCAGCCCTGTATGGAAACTAGTACACAAACCCACCCCGTGGGAAAACAGATAAAATTTTTCAACTGTGGTTCCCTGAATGAAGAACAGAGGAATTGAATCGATAGCGATCGCCTACGGCAGAGCTACGCTTAACGCCTGGTAACGTCCCTTGACATCCTCCCCTGACTTTTGAATCTATTACGCTCCCATGAATGACGCGCCCTCTGCCACTCATTGCTAGCTTGCCGCGCTGCTTACAGCACCCTTAAGGGCTGCAATTCCCTGTTCAATGCTAGCCCACAGACCCATGTCAGGTTCCTTACCGGCTATCTCTCGCGTTCCGACGAAGTAAAGAACGCCTTTAAGAATCTCTTGGTGAGCGCGATTTTCAAAATTAACTCGGTTGAGCGGTTCCATCAGATTTTGAAGGTCATCATTCAAGGACTGGGCAACCTTGTGTAGAACCAGCCCGGTCATTGTCTGTTGATGTTTTAGCAACTCAAGCTGTAAGTACTTGTCATACAGAGTTAGCTCGGAGCCGCTCATCATTTGGCTTACCTTCTCAGCATGTTTTTGAGTAATGTCGCGAGGTTCTGAAGCGTTGCCGTATTTAGAAATAGCTGCTTCGATGATGCCGAGATTTTCGCGATCGCTCTTAATCATTCCTTCGAGCCGCTCGCAAATCGTCTTGTCGTCCGTCTGTGCTATTAACTTTTGCTCACTTTCCAACAGAACATTCTGAATAAGCTTTAGATCAGCAAGCTTAGTCGCTATATTTGTCACATCGGCCATTATTATTAACTCCAGACTACAGGTTTTATCGGTTATGAGAAGCAAACTCACTTTTTCCATATTCTCGTGAGGTTTGAGTAAGTCCGTCCCTCTTCAGAAAGATTTCTATCAAGTTCTGCATAGATTTAGGAATAATAACTAATCAACCGGACTTGATATAGGACTCCTATTTGATTTTTGAAAAAAACTCCGTACACCTTTATTGCTTCTTAAGCGTTCCCTGTTAAGCGTTCCCTGTTAAGCGCCCTGACTTTGTTAGTTCACCCTATGGCTAACGCCACGCCTTACGGCTATCGGGTTCGCCAGATGCCTACGGAGGGAAACCCTCCTGCAGCACTGGTCTCACCAAATCAAACCGGATTCCTATATAATTTGTCAACGCAAACAAATAATCTGGCAATTAACAACACTGCCCACCCTACGCTCAACTGTTCATTGTTAATCTAAATCCCGTGACTTTTCCCAATCACCCAATGACGTTTGAAAAAACGCGCCAAAGCTGACTCTTCCAAAGATAAATAAATTGGACGTCCGTGGGGACAGGTACGAGGGTTGCGCGTGCGTTGCCATTCATCCAAAAGTGTTTGCATTTGTTGTAAACTGAGGGGAGTACCGTTGCGAATAGCACTACGACAGGCGACAGCAACTTGTGCTGCTTGTAAGTCACCTCCCCAACTCAGTTCTAAAATGGCGTCTGCACAGTCGTCTCGCTGTTGTAAAAGTGTGGGAACCGTACGAACTGCCCAAAGTTGCTCACCAAAGGGTTCTATATCTAAATCAATTCGTTGTAGTTGCGATACTTGCGCCGGAGATAATTGATAGAGAATGATTGGAGGTTCAATTGGAATAATTTTCCAATTGTCGCACAATTGCTCGTACAAAACTCGTTCATGGGCAATGTGCTGTTCAACTAACCACACTCCAGTAGGATGTTCTGCCACGATATAAGTGTTATTTACTTGAGCAACAGCTTTTAGTTGTAGAGACGTTGCTAGCAACTTCTGTTGATGCGTTTTGTGTTCTTCACTAGGAACCGAACGATTGACATTGTATCCGCCTTTTTCTTCTGCAGCTTTGAGTAATTTACCAACTCGCGTTGTGTGAACAGCGTCTTTAACAGATGTAGAATTGATGCGGAGTGCTTGTGCGATCGCCGTACTAATTTGTTCTTGCCAGTAACTGAGTTGGTTAAGATAAATTTCTGTTTTTGCTGGGTTACGGTTCCAGTTGATATGCTCTGGAGAAATCAATAGATGCACAAAAGTGATTGGATAGCGATCGCGCGGTAATGTCCGATGAAATCCTGACAAGATAGTCTGCTCTAATTCCGATGACTTCACCATCCTTCCATTCACAGCAACTCGCACCCAGTCTGGACGATGGCGATGACAACGATCAGGTAATCCTACTACTAAATGGAGTGCACAGTGCTCAGTGCTGAGTGCAGAGTTTTGAGGTGGTGGTACTTCTAGTTTTAACTCTTGTAAATCAGCTTCTTTAACTTGATGTATAATCTGGGGCAACAGTTGTCCTATTGAGGCAGTCCGACAAAGGGTGAACCACTCTTTATCATTTTGCCAGACTTGCCAAGTGATATTCGGATGACATAAAGCGATTTGGTGAATTGTTGCTTGCACTGCTTTCATTTGCTGTGCTAAGGTTGGTAACCCCTGACGACGACCTGAACAATTTCCAAATAGATTTGAGACTGTCACAATGGTACCGGGGGCGATCGCACAAGCTTCCACATACAATGCTTCTCCACCGTAGCCATAGACGAATCGCCAACCACAATCTCCTCGTTGTGGACGACTTAATATTTCTAAATCTGCCAGCGTCGTCAAACTATGCAACGCCTCTCCACGAAACCCCAAACTTGTAATTTTCCACAAATCTGCACAACTGCAAATTTTACTGGTACTATGGGCGGTTGCTGCTTTGTGCAAGTCATATTCGGTCATTCCGCAACCATTATCTGCCACACGTACACGCCATTGCCCGGGCCATAAGGAAACAACAATTCGTGTTGCACCTGCATCAAGGGAATTTTCTACCAATTCTCGCACTACAGAGGCTAAGGAGTCGATAACCTCTCCGGCTGTAATCAGATGTACGACTTCTGCTGGTAAAGCATAAATAGTTGACGCCATAAATTACAGTGTAGAGGATGGATCGCAACTTGCTCCAAAATATTTCGACCAATTGCATCATCTTTCATAGAAATTCTGGTTGCTCTGACAAAGGTAGTAGTCTGCCAAGGTAACAATGCTTGGTTAATAGCAGCAAGAAAAATCTCTTTCTCCCCCTGCTTCCTCTGCTTCCCCTGCCTCCCCTGCTTGCCTTAACCCGGCAATTTTGGGTTGGTCGAGTAGTAGGATGATTAAATCCTGCGAGCGAATAATTTGCTACTATATCGATGAAAACCCAGAGCCGAAAGGCATTGTATTTAAAATTATCCTTAATCCTATGTCTCAAATAACATCACCCCTTAAGCACCACCAAACTCCTTTGAGGGTTAACCAGGCCACTCTCCAAAGTCTGGATCTATCTTGGTTAGGGTTTTCTGAGGAATTTACCCAGGTGATGGGGAACTGTGACTGGGGAACAGAACCGGAAGTGTTTATTACCAAAGCCCATTGGTTAGTCCATAAACAGATGACGGTAGAAGTCTTGAGGGCGATCGAGGAATTTTGTTTCGCTCCCAACGCCCCTAGTGCCTTACTCTTCAAAAATCTACCTGTGGACAACTTGTTACCCCTAACCCCAAAAACCTCTGGGGCGAGTGCAGCTAAATGTCCCATCAGTGAAGGGCTAATCCTAGGCATTGGTAGATGTTTTGGCCAGCCTTTTACTTATCCCTATCTCAAGGAGAGAGGCGGATTAATCCAAGATTTGGTTCCTATGGAAGCAGAAAAAAACTTGGCTTCAACGGGGGGTAGCTTAGTAGAACTAAAAATGCATCGGGACTTCCCCTTCCACCCAGAGACAACGTCCCCAGACTTGTTATTTTTACTTTGTTTACGGGGCGATTCTACCCAAAAAGCTTACACTATGCTATGTGATGCACGGACTCTGTGCAATGCGTTAGAACCTGAGGATGTTGAGTTACTGCGTCTTCACCCTATTGAATGGCGATTTCCCAACGCCGACCAATTTTTCCAAAAACCAGCCATTACCGGTACAATAGAAAATCCTTGTGTGAATCTGACTGATGAAAATGTTGCCCCAGGATCTACTATAGGTAGTCCCATAGAAGAGGTACAATCGGCTTATGAAAGACTGCGTGAGAAAGCAGCAGAGTTAGCGGCTGGAGTTTTTCTAACTAAAGGAGATTTGCTTATTATTAATAATAAGCGCACTGTACACGCCAGGACATCATTTACGCCTCGATTCGATGGTAGCGATCGCTGGCTTAAGAAGATTTTTGTCTCTTTCAACCTTTGGAATAGTGGTAAATGTCAGTGGCCAAGCCGTGAAATGCCTTTAGGTTAACGTGAGTTCAAAGGCTTGATTTAGGCACAAAAAAGCTGAGACTGCAATAAAAGCAAAAATTAAGCATATAGAACCTGGGTTTGCGTGTTTTGGTGAGCCTTGAGCCTGATGTATATAAACTTTCCATCACTCATGAATAAACAATATATTGCTAAAGGATTTGGAATTTTGCTGGGACTTTTATTTCTATGCGCTCCCGTCCTGGCACAGGAATACCGCATTGACCTGATTCGCGGCAACATTTATCGCGTGAGTGCTGGAAATCCCGTCCTGGCACAGGAATACCGCATTGACCTGATTCGCGACAACATTTATCGTCTGACTGCTGGAAATTATTGCTCCGTCTTCATGGTGACAGAGGCGGGAATCGTAGTGACCGATCCGATTAATAAAGCAGCGGCTACCTGGCTCAAGCGCGAATTGGCGCAACGATTTGGCAAGCCGATTCGCTATGTAATCTACAGCCACAATCATCCAGATCACACCTATGGGGGCGAAGTTCTCGATGGCGTAGGCATCGACTTTATCTCCCATCAACTGGCGCGCGAGGATTTGATTCACACCAAAGCGCAGACTCGCATTCCTAACCTCGTCTTCAAGGACGACATGACGCTTTTTCTTGGCGATAGTCGGGTGCACCTGCGCTATCACGGAACAAACAACGGGCGTGGCTCCATTTCAATGTTGTTTGAACCCGCCTCCGTTTTATATGTGGTGGACTGGATTGTGCTGGGCCGCATGCCCTACAAAGATCTTCAAGGTTACGATATCCAAGGGATGATCGATTCCACACGCGCGGTGCTGAACATGGATTTTGAAGTGTTTGTGGGCGGACATGCTAAGGCTGGTCAGAAAAAAGACGTGCGACGGTATCTCGAATATCTGGAAACTCTTTATGACGCCGTGCGCGATGGCATTCTCGCAGGGCAAGACCTCCCTACTCTTCAGAAAGAAATCCGGCTCGACACATACCGTGATCTGGCGATGTATGAGGAGTGGCTGCCGCTCAATATCAAAGGTGTTTACCGAACTTTAGTGGACGAATCTTATCTACTTATGCGTCCTTTGAGTGCGCGTCCCACGAAACTCCAGTAAGGGTTGACACTATTGGAACTAAATGTTCACTCAAACACATCGCTCTTCAAACAAAACTTTTCTATCTACTGACTTTATAAATTACCTCTAAAGGTCATTAATCCTTTGTCTTCGCTCTACTCAAGTTTGGAATTATACAACTTCATAAAATTTTACATCTATATCCTCAGTAAGACGTATATACATCAACCAATCGTTAATTTAAGTAAGAGTCTTTAAGGAGTTTCTATTTCAGTTTTCACTACCTTAAAGACTCATTTTTGTAGAACTTGAAAGGTAATTATGACACAATATACTCAGTCACCACCAGCAGAATATGCTGAGCTTTTTAGAAACCTGTCCATAGATAACCAACTTGCCGTCCTGTGGTATGTCTATATCAAAATCGGTGGTTCGACCAGACCCGGAGATCCTGAAGGAACAGCACCCGATACTTCTGATGAACTTTTTAATAAAGTAAAAGAAAAGTCCCATGAAGAGCAACTTCAAATCATGCGAGATTTGTTGACACCTTCTAGCACAGATATCAGGCGGGAATATGATTCGTTAAGCAACAATACTAAACTGGCTTTTTGGTATCGCTTGGCTCAAGGCATGGAAAATTCCACGATTGTTCCAGTACCATCTGACTATCAACTTTCTGCTCAAGCAAAAGAGTTGTTGTCTAGGCTTGAGCCGATTGACTTTGAACTACAATACGTTTTTCTCCGTGATGCATTGTTAGCAGGATACTAAGAGGACAAATTCACTGCTTGCAACTGCTTGTTGTAGGCTTCTGGTGTTTTTTCTGCTTGGAAGGCAGCAGGTAATTCCACAGAAAAAGTTTATCAGTTATCAGCTAACTGCTAATTGTTAACTGATAACTGATTTTGATCAAACTCCTACGGAAGTTCATCATTCAGTCATGGCTAGGGCTTTAGTGGGTTGCGGGTTTAGCAGCCCATTCAACAGGGAAACTGGGCGTTGTCCATAGGGCCAAGCAAAAGCATGACGGAATGCTGCATCCTGACAAGCTTGTAACTGTTCAAAATTAATAATGTTGTAAGTTAAGAGGTTCTCGTACTCGAAAGGTAGACGCACATTGTGCAAGCCAGCATTATCAGTACAAATTGCAATATCTACCCCAGCATCAAAGCAACGGTCAAATACTAACTTGAGTTGACGTATATCCTGCAAAGTACCAGTTTTGAGATAGGTTGTGGGGCAAACCTCCAAACACTGACCTCGCAAAGCTACATCTTTGAGCAATTCGGGATATAGCAGAGGAATTTGGATGCCGTGACCAATCCGCATCAGATACGGTAAAAGTTGGGGATCACATCCGGCAGTTGTTTCATAAAGGTGTCCTGTGGTGTTGAGTCCAAGCGATCGCGCATAATCATACAACTTTATCCATTCATCTATGCGCTCTCTTGAGTAACTATCTCCCCCAGCTACATCTATCCCACAAACATACTGCCTGTTTTGCGCTGCTAAATCAACAATCGCCTTATTCACCTCAAAGGGTAGGCGCGAGTGCATACAAAGAATTTGGCTGGTAACAATCGGATATTCTGGGAGAATGCTCGCTTTACCGACAACTTCCACAATTTCCGTCATCATGTCAATTCTCTGTGATTGACTCAGATGGTCTGGTGTTCGTAGATAAGGAGTATAGCGCAACTCCAGATATGCCAAATTTTCAAAAATATAAGCACCCCTGAGCAAGCGGTAGATAAAATAAGGCAAAGTCTCCACAGTTTGCACGCTTTCCACCAAAGTATGCAACTCCAGATACTCATCTAAAGTGTTGCGTGGACGCGTGTAGAAATCTTCAAATGCTGAATAGTCAGCAAAGCGAGAAATCAATTCAGGCGAGTGGCGCTCAAAGTACCGCCATAAAATACGAGGTACAACCGAACCCCCCAGATGCCTATGTAATTCTGCGTATAGAGTCATAGTAGTGTTTTTACAAAACTAAAAATTTTAATTATTATTAACAGTAACAAATTAAAAAACAAGTTGTGGGTTCACGCATATTCCGCAGGTGCGATACTTTAACATTTGGTTAAAAAGTGTTTGCGATCATATTTATCCAAGTTGTGAGGAAAAATATTGATGATATAAATTGCAACTCGGATTCCAATTATCGCCTTGTGTCTTAATTAACCCCATGCTTTGTAATTTAAACGCCTCATGGGATCTTAGTCTCACAGGAGCATTTGCCGTGACTACGTTGCGGAAAGTAGCAGCTAGTTCTGGATGTTGTTGTAAATTTCACAAATGCTGTCGCAAATGGTTGCGGAATGGACTAACTTCCGTCGATGCTATTTGCGAAAGTTTCTCCAAGGAAACTTGCAGACATTTAAGATAATAAAGAGCCAAACGCACCAGATGAGGATGATCGCAGCAAGAGGTGGCGTGTTCGCGCAGCGTGCCGTCAGGCATACGACAGCGAGAGCCGGAATGCGCTCTCCTGCGCCCGTGTGTCCATACAGTGGGTGCGAGGGGGAGGCGCGTTTGCGTAGCGTGCCGTCAGGCATACGTAGCCAGAGCCTACGGGCTGCTACCGCAACCTGAATGCTCAACGCGTAGGCGTAGGGAATAGCGGTGGCTGCGACTATACAAATACTTTCAGGCATATTAGTGGCAAAAGGCTCAATTCTTTTTATCCAAAGTCTAATAGTTTAAATTCCGTGAAGTGTATAAGTTGATTAAGCTTACTCCTATATTCAGAAGTAGAAAGGAGCTTATGTTCTTTAGGTTCAAAACTCTACTAAATGGAGATTTCTAATTATGGAAAGTGAAGATTCAACATTCGGCTGCGAGGAAGCAGTAGAATCTGTTAGTTTTTGGGTAAGCTAATCATCATTGATTTTTCCAAACTGATTCGCTTGTAGTAAGGGCTTCAGCCGTGGTTTAATGCAACTTAAATCTTAGGTAATGGAGGTTTTCAGTATGGCGGAAATAGAAATCAATGAACAAATACATCAGGTGCAACATCAGTCTCATTTGACTGGTTCGGTTGGAGTATCTACTGTTATTTTTGTAGGTCTGGCGGCGATCGCTGCGATGCAGGCTAATTTCTTAGGCGAAGAAGCTGTGGTGGCTCAAGTCCAAGCTGCCAATCATTGGGCTTGGTATCAGTCGAAATCTATGAAGTATGAGACTCAGCAATCATCACAAGCAATTTTAAAATCCCTAGGAAAGCCTCTTCCTACATCTTTAGAACAAAAAGCCGACACGCTTGAGCAAGAGAAGGAAAACCTTAAAGCTAAAGCCGAACACTTGGAAGCAGAATCTAAGTCACACCTAGATCGCCATCAATCTTTTCTCTACAGTGTGGTGTTTCTACAAGTAGCAATTGCTCTAGCCTCTTTAGCTAGCCTGCTGAAACTTCCAAAATTGTGGTATACAAGTTTGGGAGTTGCAGTGCTGGGTACTGGCTTTATGCTTTGGGGATCAATTCCCGTAAGTCATGGCTCAAGCGTGCCAACATCTGTCGAAGTTAAACAGTCAGTTGACAATTGAAATACAGTGTAAATAAAACGATAAGTGCAAACCAATTAGTTATACCAATAGGGGTAGATGTGGCGAAGCTGACATGAAGTGCAAGATAGGCTGAAAGTACGTTGTGAAGTGTTAGACGCCGTTTTGTGGTGTGTAGGTTAAAACGCGTAAAAAAAAATTTTGATCTTGTTTGTTGTTTTGTGCGATCGTTTTATAGTATTTTGGGCGCTCAAGCAGCAACAGAAGTGTTGAGAGAACTTGTTCGTAGACTGTCAATCAAAGGGACATTGAGTCCCCTTGATTGACCGCGCAACCTCGCCCACCGCACTCAGGGATAAGGAATTCCGTCGAAATGCGTTAAAGTGCGGCAGCTTAATGGCAAATTATTTTATTTCCCTTACACCCTTACACCCTTACACCCCTAGTTCTTGACACCTTGACCAAGTGCATAAAAATTGCTAATATTAGTTTTTTGTGCAAACTTTAGCATTTTAATAAACACTTGGCTAACGTAATTGTTATAGGTGCCCAGTGGGGCGACGAAGGAAAAGGTAAAATAACAGACTTACTCAGCCGCTCCGCAGATGTTGTTGTACGTTACCAAGGGGGCGTCAATGCTGGACACACAATTGTAGTCAACGGTCAAACCTTCAAGCTGCACTTGATTCCCTCTGGTATTTTGTATCCAAATACCGAGTGCATGATCGGCTGTGGGACAGTCATAGATCCACAAGTTTTGATAAAAGAACTTGACCAATTAGAAGCACTTGGTATTTCCACTCGTAATCTGCTCATTTCTGAGACGGCTCATGTTACGATGCCTTATCACCGATTGATTGACCAGGCATCGGAGGAGCGAAGAGGAAGTTATAAAATTGGCACAACTGGTCGTGGAATTGGTCCAACCTATGCTGACAAATCAGAGCGGACTGGTATCAGGGTATTAGATTTGATGAACCCTGAGGGACTGCGTGAACAGTTGGAGTGGACAATCAATTATAAAAACGTCATTTTAGAAAAACTTTACAACTTGCCACTATTAGACCCCAAACAAGTGATTGACGAGTACTTGGGGTATGCAGAACGCCTGCGACCGTACGTTGTTGATACGTCCTTAAAAATATACGATGCAATTCAGAGGCGGCGCAACATTTTGTTTGAAGGGGCGCAAGGTACCCTCCTCGACTTGGATCATGGAACGTACCCGTATGTCACCTCTTCTAACCCAGTGGCGGGGGGGGCTTGTGTTGGTACAGGGTTAGGACCGACAATGATAGACCGAGTGATTGGCATAGCAAAAGCTTACACCACTCGGGTAGGCGAGGGACCTTTCCCCACAGAAATAGGTGGGGAAATGGGAGAAGTGTTATGCACGCGCGGTGCTGAATTTGGTACAACGACTGGACGTAGGCGGCGTTGTGGTTGGTTTGATGCAGTTATCGGTCGCTATGCTGTCCGGATCAACGGTATGGATTGTTTAGCAATTACTAAACTCGATGTCCTCGACGAATTGGAGGAAATTCAAGTTTGTGTTGCCTATGAAATCGATGGGGAACGCAGCGAACACTTTCCTAGCAATGCCCGTAAATTTGCGCGGTGTCGCCCTATCTACAAAACCATGCCAGGATGGCAAACTTCAACCAATGATTGCCGTACTTTAGAAGACTTGCCCAAGCAAGCGCTAGACTATTTAAAATTTTTGGCAGAATTGACAGAAGTGCCGATCGCAATTGTCTCCCTAGGAGCTAGCCGCGACCAAACTATCATTGTAGAAGACCCCATCCACGGTCCAAAACGTGGTTTATTGCACCAGGATGGTACACCTGCTTCGTTGCTGAGTGCTTAGAGCGAATACCGCCCAATGCCTTGTGCCCGTACTAAGTGATACTATCAAAATCTCAAATCTAAAATCTAAAATCAGAAAATGCAGCTAACAGTCGATTGTCAGAAGCGACCAGAAGGCACTAAGCCCAATGCTTTGCGCCGTTCTGGAAAAATCCCCGCGCATTTGTACGGTCATAAAGGTACCGAAGCGATTTCTCTCGTCCTTGATGCTAAGGTTGTTGAACGCCTGCTTATCAAAGCTTCGGTTAATAATACTTTGATTGACCTTAATGTTACTGATATTCCTTGGCGGGGAAAAACCTTGCTACGGGAAGTTCAATCTCATCCTGCAAAACGTACAACTTACCACCTGAGCTTTTTTGCCGTTGCAGGTCATGGTGACACAGATGTGGAAGTACCTGTGCTTTTTGTCGGAGAACCAGTCGGTGTGAAGCAAGAAAACGGTGTATTGGATACACCAATTACAGTCGTGTCGCTGCGTTGTGCACCGGAAAATATCCCGGAAGCGATTTCGGTTGATGTCTCCAACCTGCACGTCGGAGATAGTTTGTCTGTTGACGCACTCAATTTGCCTGCAAATGTGACATATCTGGGTGATTCTGAGCAGATTATCGCTACAATCTTACCCCCACAAGTTGATGCTAAGGCTGAGGATGAGGCTGAGGCTGAGGCTGCGGCGGCTGAGGCGGCTGAGACTGAGACTGAGGGTGAGGGTGAAGCTGAGACTGAGGAACAGTCAGAATCGGCGACATCAGAACAAGCCTAAATTTGATATAGTTACGAAGAACACCAGGGGTTTACCTCTGGTTTTTTTGTATCTTAATTTTAACCGCGTTAGCGCAGCGTGCGCATAGCGCTTAGACGCCAAGGACGCTAAGAGAAAATGACAGAAGCTTCTATTCCCCCTTTGATTCAGCAAATGTTGCAGCCTGAGTTTTATCCGCATCAGGTGAAGGAACCAATTGAATTGGTTCAGACGCATATTTCTTATGTGCTGTTGACTGGAGATTATGCATACAAAGTGAAAAAGCCGATGAATTTTGGCTTTTTGGATTATTCAACTTTAGAGAAGCGGGAACATTTTTGTCAGGAGGAGTTGCGTTTAAATCAGCGGGGTGCTGCGGAACTTTATTTGGAGGTGTTCCCGGTGACTCAAGTAGGGGAAAAGTACCAACTTGGAGGAACGGGAGAACCTGTGGAATATGTGCTGAAAATGCTCCAGTTCCCTCAGGAGACGCTGTTTAGCAAAATGTTTGAGCAGAATCACTTAGATGAAGAACTTGTACAAGAGTTAGGACGAGTCGTCGCTGAATATCATGACACCAAAACTGTAACGAATGATTACATTCGCTCTTTTGGTGAGGTGCAGCAAGTTCGAGCTGCGTTTGACGAGAATTACGAGCAAACAGAAAAATATATTGGTGGTCCCCAGACACAGCAGCAGTTTGAGGAAACAAAGCAAGATACAGAGAAATTTTTTGCTGAACGTGGCGAACTCTTTAAGAGCAGAATAAAAAACAACTACATCCGAGAATGTCACGGGGATTTGCACTTAGGCAATATTTGTTTGTGGCGTGATAAAATTTGGCTGTTTGACTGCATCGAGTTTAATGAGCCGTTTCGCTTTGTCGATGTGATGTTTGACGTTGCTTATGCTGTGATGGATTTGGAAGGTCAGCAACGCCCAGATTTGAGTAATGCTTATTTAAATACTTACCTTGAGGTGACTGGCGATTGGGAAGGTTTGCAGGTGTTGCCCATTTACTTAAGCCGTCAATCTTATGTTCGGGCAAAGGTGACTTCATTCTTATTAGATGATCCAAGTGTACCTACTTCTGTTAAGGAAGAGGCGACAAAAAAAGCAGCTAATTATTACAAGCTGGCGAGTGAGTACACAAAACCACGTCAGGGGCGACTGATTTTGATGTCGGGTTTGTCGGGTTCAGGTAAAAGTACAACAGCGCGATATTTAGCTCGTCAATTGGGGGCGATTCACGTTCGTTCGGATGCAGTGCGAAAACATTTGGCGGGAATTCCGTTGATGGAACGCGGTGGTGATGATTTGTACACACCCGCGATGACTGAGAAAACTTACGCGCGGCTGTTGGAGTTAGGAGTTTTGTTGGCAAAAGAAGGTTATGTGGTGATTTTGGATGCCAAGTATGACAAACAGCAATTACGTGAACAGGCGATCGCCGCTACTGTCCCGCATCAACTTCCCCTGGAAATTATCTCTTGCATAGCACCACCATCCGTTTTGGAACAACGACTGAATAACCGTACTAGTGATATTGCTGATGCAACTGCTGATTTATTAGCGTCTCAACTTCAGCAAGCTGAACCCTTGACAGAAAAAGAAAAACCACTGGCTAAAATTGTGGATACAACTCAACCAATAGAGGCACAATTAAAGAATGTCATTCGCCAATAGGTAGGCTACATCTTATGGCACCACCAAAACTCAACTTTTCGCCAAACTTCGTCACTCAAATCTTATTAGGGTTATTTTTTACACTTGTATTTTTGAGTACAGGTTATGACCCCGCCCTCAGTATTTTTCTGGGTGTATTGGGTGGTTTCGCCTTGGGCTGGGTGACAGCATCAACCAAAAGTGGACCCCAGTCATCTACAGTAGCGACCTCTGAGGGCGTTGACGCGGGCTTGAAGTATTGGTTATTTTTCTTACTTGGCTTTGTGTTCGCAGGGTATCAACCACCAATGAGTATTTTCTTGGGTGCGATCGCCGGTATAGGCGGCGGCTGGACGATTGCTTGGTGGCAAAGTAAGGAAGAATCAAGAACTCAACTACCACAAGAAGATCTAGAACAAACTGACGAAGCTGAAGTAAGTAGTGAAAAATCAAGCAGACGCCAAGTTAGGAAAACCACTCGACGTTACCGTCGTCGTCCTGGAAGTTTTAATTTCAACTTTTGGCGAAGATAGTCAGAAACTCCCGACTGTAAGTCGGGATTGCTGACAAGCCAAGTATTTTCTTGATTTCTTTGATGAATTGGCTCAGAATTTGAGGTAAGTTGCTGATCTCTCGCATCAGATCTTGAGGACTGAAACCAAAAAACATCAAGATAACGACGATAACTAAAATGGCGATCGCCGTACTGATCGCTGTTTGCAATAAACTAAGCAAAGCCCGGAAGACTATATACGCGACAAACAGTGCACCAATGAGAACTATGAGGTTTGTTGGCATGTTTTTGCCTGAATAAATCACAATTTTATACTATGGAAGCAATTGTTAACTTTGCACCTGATTCCTGCATAAGTTAACTTTGGTTTTATTTATACATTATAAAATTTTATTTTGTTGATTTTACTTTTTATACATACTTTCATAGATTTGTCAATCTTTTAATATTAGCCCATTATCCATGCTCGTTGATGAGTCAATACCGTTCAGTTAAGACGTTTATTCGTAGAGACAGCAGAGGGGATGGTTCGCTAGTGGGAGCAGAGGAGAAAAGAGTCAATGGGCGTTAACTCTTCTTCCCCCCTGCCCCTGTGCCCCTCTGCCCCTCTGCCTGCCGAAACAGATTAATTTCCTTAACTGAACTGTATTGGTTGATGAGTAGGAATACGTGTGTCAATGCCGCAACGGGTGCGGGTGTAAGGGGCTTGGGGAAACTTAGACAAAATTGGACAACCTTCCCCCACGAGTACTCGTGTTAGCGTTTGCGCAGCGCCCCCTATGCCTAACGGCACGCTTGGGCTATCGGGGCTAGCGTGCCGTAGGCTTGCCTCCACAAGTATCTGTGGAGGGGGCGAAAAAGGCGGTGATTCTCAATTATTCCTACTTGTTAACAGATAAAACCGCCTTTTTCGCCTTAGCGTAGCGTTGCCGTTAGGCAATAGGTTGTCCAATTTTGTCCAGGAAAATGAAGCGCCACAGGTGTAGGTGTTCAAACCCTTACACACTTACACCCTCCCAAACTGCTGGATCTCGTTGCGTAAGTCCTGGCTATTTCCCAGAAGACTCTCCATCCCTTCGCCCTAATTCATACACGCCACAACCCATACAAGCAAGTATCCCCATGCTAATTGCCCAGCTAGAACCTAAACTAATTCCCACTGCCCAATTCAGTAGGGCACCAATGATAAGAAAGGGCAGGATACTGAAAACTGAAGCGTAAAAAGCATTTTGTGATTCTCTTGCCTTTCTTGTTTTTTCAAATTCTGATTGACTGATGTAGAGCGATCGCTCAGCAAAGTTAAACCAACGGTTCAATTGCAGTATCACCCATTCCCTGACTGGGGAAAAACCAAGATACAGCGCCAAAGACCACAAAGTTGCTCCGGCGATCGCGATTGTGTCTAACTCAAAGCCCAAAGGCAATATTTCAGTCAGCATGGCTTGATGGAGGTCTTGTGGAGGGTGCGTTTGGAAAGCTAAGTCAATAAGCTAAACCAATAATAATAACGATAAACTTAACAGCATTTTCTTTGCAACTTTTTCGCTATGACATTTCATTGTGGATAAGTTGACATCTTTTTGCCTCAGTATATACGTAATAAAAAATGTCATTATCAATACTTTTATTTTCTGGTTGATGATAACTAGCTACTTGAGCACTGAACTATCAACAAATCATAACTGCTCAAAGGTATCTAAATGCTAATGAAATTAAAAAATATTTTATGTTTTTGATTATCAAAGAAATCAGGTAATTTTGATACCTGAAAAAATACTATTTTTGAAAATGACTTGACAGAGCAACATTTTCAAGGTAAATATATTGCGATGAATCTGTAAAAAATATACACTTTTTCTCGTCGTGCTGCACAGGGTGAATGCACTCCAAAGCAAATGTCAATTCCTAATCGAAATTTCAATCTTTGATCTGGCTGAAATGTACATCAATTTACGGATATGTAGTAAGAGCTAGAGGATTAAAAAATGAGTAAGTGGCAACAAACAGTAGCACTTTCCGTAGTCAGCCTATCTATACTAGGATTAGGTGTTGTTAGCTTTATCACTCTATTGACAAAATTAAACTCAGTAGAAGCTGTAGAATTGAACTCCAAGCAGATAACAACAGTCAAAAATCGGTTAGCAGCCTCAATTGCCGTCGAAAATTTTCAGACGCCCAAGACAAAACCATCTGTGGAATTGAACTCCAAGAAGATCGCAAGAGCTAACAATTGGTTAGCAGCCTCAATTACCGTAGAACATTCTCAGACGCCCAAGACAAAACCACCTGTGGAATTGAACTCCAAGAAGATCGCAAGAGCTAACAATTGGTTAGCAGCGTCTTTTCCAGTAGAAAATTTTCAGGGATACACATCTGCGTTTGGCTACCGTCGTTCTGCAACTGGCGGTTCTAATTCAGAATTTCACAGTGGCTTAGATATCGCCGCGCCACAAGGGAGTTACATTCGCAATTGGTGGACAGGTACGGTGATTAAGGTTGGCGATCGCGATGCTTGCGGAACTCATATAGTCATTCAATCTGGCGAATGGGAACACACCTACTGTCATATGGAAGGACAAGTTGAAACTGTAGATAATCGCCGTTATTTAGTAGATAGAACAGGTGGAATTCAAATTGCGGAAGGTCAGCAACTAAGCGCCGGTATGAGAATTGGTCGAGTAGGAATGACTGGACGAACCACAGGTCCTCACGTTCATTGGGGACTCAAGTATGCTAAACAATATGTCGATCCAGCAATGGTTCTTCGAGAAATGTTCTCCCAGCAGCAAATTGCTAGGAGTTCATCGCAGGGTTGGACTTCTCAACAGTCACAAGTCATCATTCAGGAATCAAAAGCTGTAGGAGACTCAGGATATTAATTTAGTGAACAGTTATTGGTTGTCAGTGAACAGGCTACTGATAACTATACTGGTATCTTGCACCCTCCGGGTTCGCCCTTCGGGTTCGCAGTCGCCTACGGAGGGAGACCCTCCTGCAGCGCTGTCTCACCAGTCGCTCATGGGGGAAACCCCCAAGACCGCGCTGGCTCACCATTCTCAACAAGACCCAAAAAACCGGGTTTCTGAACCATAAATTAAGGTTTATACGAGCAGGTATTCTCAAGAAACCCGGTTTTTAACTCAGTACGTCAAGTTGTAATAGAGTTTGCGATAGCTATACGATCGCAAACTCAGTTAATGCCCTTTTACTAGGGTGATGGAAACCCAAAATAATATCGGTTTTGGGGATGCCTGCTGCCAATAAGTCATCAACAATCCCCAAATCGGTGTTGTCTTCTTCCACCCAGATTTTACCGTTTTGAATCTGGAGGTATAAGATAATGTGCTGCACTCGTTTTTTGTCATCCCAGCCGCAACGCAGCCACAGGTATTGGTGGCGTTGTTCATCTAAAATCAGGCGATCACTAATTTTACTTTCTGTAGTGTTAACGGGTTGAGAATTGGTCAAATCATAGTATTTTTTAATGGTTTCTTGGATAATACTGCGATACTGGCTTAATATATCCATTGCACGATTTGCTCCTGTTGGATATCTACAATAATTAATTGCAGATTGTTTTGGCGGGTAATGAGTTGATGTGTAGTGCGGGCATCTTGCCCGCTTTGGTAATAAAGTAGGGAGCAAGATGCTCCCCCTACGGTGTTTTTGCAAAATTGGGATGCTCCCGTCAAATCATTGTAGAGACTGTACTGTACGGTCTCTACATTGTTTTCCACCAGACGTCTATTTAGAACTCAAGACTTCATTTAACCAGATACAACTAATTGCTGCTTCTTTGGCAGTTGAGTATATTCAGAGACAATCTTACGAAATTGCTCGCCCTCTATTGTTTCCTGTTCCACAAGCAAATCCACAAGGCGATCTAGCAAAGCTCTATTTTCACGAATAATTTGACGAGCTTTTCTATAGCAAGCAACTGCCATTTCTCGCACTTGTCGGTCAATCTTAGTCGCCATTTCTTCTGAATATTCAGAGCGATTCATCCAATCTCGGCCAAGAAAAACATCACTACTCTGATTTTCCAGAGCTACTAACCCTAGCTCAGACATACCATACATAGTCACCATCTTACGAGCAAGGTTTGTCACAACTTTTAGGTCGTTGCTAGCCCCGCCTGTGACTTCAGCTTCGCCAAATACCTCTATTTCTGCTGCCTTTCCTCCTAAAGTCATGATGATGTTATCGTGCAGCCAAGCTTTAGTATAAAGCCCACTGTCAATCATTTCTTCGTTGAGAATTTGCTGAGAAAAACCACCCACTCCACCAGAACGGGGAATAATTGTCACCTTATTTAAAGGATCAGCATTTTCCAGAAGTGTAGACAATAAAGCGTGTCCAATTTCATGATAGGCAATCAACCGCTTTTTCTTGCTATCGAGTAGTGGGTTAAGGGTCAACCCAATTGTCAATCTGTCAATAGCATCGTCAATTTCTAACGGTGTGATACCATCTTTACGTCTACGTGCTGTCAGAATTGCTGCTTCATTGAGTAAGTTTGCTAAATCTGCTCCTGTAAAACCAGGGGTGCGGCGCGCAATAATTTCCAAGGAAACGGATGGGTCAACTTTCTTATTACGGGCATGGACTTTTAAAATTTCCAGACGACCTTTGCGGTCTGGTGCATCTACAATCACTTGTCGGTCAAATCGTCCGGGTCGAAGCAATGCGGTATCTAGGACATCTGGACGGTTGGTAGCGGCGATTATAATAATACCAGTGTTACCTTCAAAACCATCCATTTCGGTGAGCAGTTGATTGAGGGTTTGTTCCCGTTCATCATTTCCACCACCGATACCTGCACCTCTTTGCCGTCCTACAGCGTCGATTTCATCGATAAATATCAGACAGGGAGCATTTTCTTTTGCTTTTTTGAATAAATCACGCACACGGGATGCGCCCACACCCACAAACATTTCTACAAACTCTGAGCCGGAAATACTGAAGAACGGTACGCCTGCTTCACCGGCGATCGCTTTTGCAAGCAGTGTTTTACCTGTTCCCGGAGGTCCCACTAACAGCACTCCTTTGGGAATGCGTGCGCCCACAGCAGTGAATTTTTCTGGTTGTTTGAGGAAAGTCACGACTTCTTGCAGTTCTTCCTTGGCTTCTTCAATACCTGCAACATCGTCAAATTTGATTCCAGTCTTTGCCTCCATCTGGAAACGAGCTCTGGTTTTACCAAAGTTCATTGCTTGGCTAGAGGCATTACTAGAGCGGCGAAGGAACAATAACATTAAAGCAACTAGTGGTAAGATCCACATGAGGTTGATCAAAAGTCCTACAGCCGCTTTACTATTGGCAGAGGGAGCTTCGCCAAAGTCAACGTTCTTTTCTCTTAGTTTGTTAATTAGCTCGCTATTTTGTTCTAAAAGCCGCACCTGTATCGGTTGGTCACCTTGCTTTTGTCCGTTGAGATAAACCCTTGCTAGCTGGTCAGTTTCGTCAAGCTCTACTCTTTTGACTTCTTTATTATCTATTTTCTCAATTAATTTACCATAAGATAGAGACTCTTGCTCTGCTTTTTGTGCTAACGCAGGAGTCCCCCCTAAGATTCCTGGCAACATGATTAAACCGGCTGCTAGCGCTCCAGTCAAGGCTGTATGCTTTGCAGGCTGCTGTTTTCTCGATGTCTTTTTCTCAAAATTTTTCATAATAATTACCCTTTGCTTGCTGCTCTTAATTTCGAGCACTCGTTTTTATGCCTTTTCCTCTACCAAGAGTAGATATCAGGGGTGTCTAATTTTCTAGTGTAGCTTCCAAAAAAAGCAAACAATAAGTTTTTCCTTGCAACACCCATAACTGCGTCTGTTTATGGATGTTTCTCTATGTTAGACGCCTAATTAGATGCTCGTTGTTTCCTTACAGGTTAGACTCTTTGTTCTAAAGCCTTTTGAAGTAGTACTTTTAGGTTTAGATTTTATCTTTATTATTTTCTGGTTCTTTAGCATGGAATTGTCTGCCTATTGGAATTTGGCATATTACGTCACAAATCGTTATAATAAAATCATACTCGTAATGATTACATTTTGCAAACTAATCAGTGTTTGAATGTCAATATACACCCAGACAAAATTTGTAAATTAAAACACAATTTGAGGATTCAGTTATGGTAAGGATAGTAGGCATTGCTGGTAGCTTACGACCAGATTCTTATAGCCAATTAGCTTTAGAATTAGCAGCGCAAAAAACACAGGAACTAGGTGCAGAAGTAGAAGTTCTTGATTTGCGCAAAATGAACCTACCATTTTGTGATGGAGGGGACGATTATCCAGATTACCCAGATGTGAAAAGGCTACAAGATGCTTTTACACGTGCTGATGGTTTAATTTTGGTTACACCTGAATATCACGGTAGTGTAAGCGGTGTCCTGAAAAATGCTCTTGATTTAATGAGCTTTGACCATTTAGCAAATAAAGTCGCAGGATTTATCAGCATTTTGGGTGGTCAATCTAATAACAATGCACTCAATGATTTGAGAGTCATCCTTAGATGGGTGCACGCATGGTCTATCCCTGAACAGGTAGCAATTGGGCAAGCCTGGAAAGCATTTAGTCCTGAAGGTAAACTTGTAGACGAAAAACTTTCCCAAAGGTTAGACCAATTTGCCCAGAGTTTGGTTGAGAACACACGGAAGTTACGAGGTGTTAATTAGCTTATTTTTCACCAGAAGGCGACTTCGGTTGCCCCGTTCGTTCTAGAGTGGGGAGGAATTGTCGCCTTGTCGCCTTAGTCATTAGTTATTGGTCATTAGTCATTAGTATGATTAAATACGAAAAATCATGTAGCGCAGCGGTTCCTCTTAGGAACTAAAACTACTAAGACTCGCGACTAAGGACTAATGACTTCGATTTCCCCCCGGCTTTTTATGAAATTAAACGGAGTGAAAATTTCATAGCCGGGGGATGAGTTAACTACAAGCCTTGTTAACCCTATGCCTAACGGCACGCTTCCGCTATGGGGGCTAGCGTGTCCGCAGGACATAGACGGGTTTCCCGTCGCAGGATAAGAGCGTTAGAAACCGTTCGACTGAGCGCTCACGGCCGAAGCCCTCCAAAGAGCGCTGGTCTCACCAAGCAAGGGTGAGGTGACGATTGTGTGGAATATTTGGATTTTTGAGTGGTGATAGCGTCACCAAGCACTGAATTTATTCGTTAGATATTCACTCTTTTTTATACATTTAGTCAGATTTACCATACGTACAAAAGTACGCCCTGGTCTTGGTCAACTTTTTGAACTATTTATGACTGACCTGAGGGATCTGCTGCGTTAACAAATTCTGGGTGTTCACTCTCTGAACACTGAATGACTTGGTCTGAGTTTGGTCTGTGTTGTCGCTTGAATTCACCCAATTGCACAGGCTGACCTGTTTGTGCTGATTGGTTGATTGCACGAATAATGCGAACATCAGCTAACCCTTCTTCTCCAGAAGGTTCTGGATCTTTATCTTTGATCACGCAATCTGAAAAGTAAATAATTTCTGCTGCAAACTGGTCTCCAGCAGGAAAAGATTGTTCCTGCGTTTCATCATTGATGGTAATTTGTTGCTTCAATTCGCCTTGATAAGAGTATGCAGAATCCATCCGCAAGTCGCCTTTTGTACCTACAACCTGAAAAGTAGAAACTGGTGCCCCGCCAAAGCTAGAGATAAATATTGCCAGTCTCTCTCCAGGAAAACGCACTAGGGCGCTGGTCATTTCCTCAGCTTTCTCAAAACGCTTTTCTCCAATGCTTGCGCTTAGGGCAACAACTTCAGTGGGTTCATCTTGAAATAGATAGCGGGCAGCATTGATGCAGTATGTCCCCATGTCGTAAACAGAACCACCACCATTGGAGATTGGTTCTTTTAACCGCACGTTATCTCCAACAACCTGTTGAGAAAATACGGAGTTAAAGATGCGGGGGTTACCAATTTTGCCTGAATTAACAATTTCTACTGCCAGCATGTTTGCTTTATCAAAATGCAGACGGTAGGCAATCATTAGTTTTACCTTGTTTTCAAGGCAAGCGCGAATCATCTCCTCACACTCTTGTTCTGTCACAGCCATTGGCTTTTCACAAAGCACATGAACACCAGCTTTTGCCGCCCGCACAGTATAATCACAGTGGAGATGGTTAGGCAAGGCGATGTAAACTGCATCTATTTCACCACTTTTAAGGTAGTTGTCATACTCTTCGTAAGAGTAAGTTTTTACTCCATAATGCTTGCCGAGTTTTTGACGCTTGATTGGATCTCCTGAAAACAAGGCAACCAGTTGTGAATTTTCGGTGTGAGCAAAAGCAGGTAAGACGTCTTCTTGGGCAATCCAACCCAGTCCTACAACCGCGTAGCGAATTTTACTCTTGCCGTTTGTCACTGTCATTTATCAACCTCCTAATGTAGTTATTTTTTCTAGAGTGTAGGGATCTGAATTCCCTTTACTTTTGTACAGTGCAAGGAAGTGCGCCTGTGCATCCTTACACCTCTTATTTTTTCAACAATCTTGAATTATTTGTCCTGCAATCCAACCTGTTCTCTATGACTTTGAGGATAGAAATTAATGATTTTTGCTCCATCCTTCTAGCGACACAGAGGTAGCAGATTTTTTCTAAGCAGGGCATAGGTCATCCCCAAAGGGGGAGCGTAGACCCCAGAGGAGGCTTCCCGATAGCCGTAAGGCGTGGCGTCAGCCATAAAGTAGCAATTGCAAGAATCGTAGTTTTATGTTTTTTTATATTGATCTACTTACAAATAAAAAACAACATAAGATATAATGTTTGACTATAGGATTTCTACTTAATTTTTGAAGGTAATTCAGTACAGTTTATGTTAAGCGTTCCTTACCTCAACGAGTTCGTGTGGCTAGCGGGTGCTGTCACGGCTAGCACCGCTATCGAGCGCGTCTGGTGTAGGAGATACGCCACGAAGTGCGAACAGAAACCAAACCGGATTCCTATATATAAGTTTGATCATTAAACACTTATATTTTATTTGTAAGAATGAAAAAAGCTTTTAGTTTCTACGGGATTATTCTAGGATCAGTTTTGCTAAGTATCGTCTTGAGTTTTACGTCAGGGAAAATTTTGGCACAAACTGAAAACTCTGAAGTTAGTGGAAGTAAGGCGGTTATCGAAAATTCTGGCTCTACGAATACCTGCCCTTACACAATTTCTGTTTTACCTGGTGGAGCAGCAACTTACACTGTTTGCAACAAAACGGGGAAGGGTGAAGTTTCATCTGGGCTAAGTAAGAGATTTTTTGAGGATATAAAAACTGCCCAGCCATTAGAAAATGTACCATTTACCCCTTGTGTGAAAAGCGCGTCGTTCGGTACAACGACTAAAGTGAAGTATAAAGAACAAACGTCTCCTGATATTAGTTGTCCTAGTTCTGATTCTAGAGTTACAGACTTATATGAGGATACAGTCAAAATTCAGCAACAGTTAGGTTTTTCAACAAAGAGAAGTAGCTCAACCTAATTAAACTTAAAATGTCATTCGCGCAAAGAGCAGCAGTAGGGTGGGCAACATGTTGCCCACCCTACACCTTAATGATGATGGTGATGATGATGTGCAACGGCTAACTGCGGATTAATTGCCACAGTTTCTTCTGACAACAACTCGTTAATATGAGCATTTGCCCACTGGGCTGCCATGTATAAGAACTCAGGATCGTCGTTAACGCAAGGCATCTGCACGTAGTTTACATCAGAATGCTTTTTCTCTAAGGCATGAATGATGTGGTGTACATCCAGTAGAGTTTCATGGTTTTCTGTCGCAAAACCAATCGGCATAAATACAATTGCTTTGGCACCTAATTGAATCAGGTTTTTCGCTGCTTGTTGAGCATTTGGCAGCGTCCATTCAATTAAGGGTGTGTCATGGTTGAGCCATCCGACAGAAATCAGAGGGTAGCGGTGGATTAACTTGTCGCGAACTAAGTCGTAGAGTATTTGACTTTCGGTAATTCCAGAGGTGAATCCTTTGGCTTTATGGGGACAACCGTGGTTCATCAGCACAATGCCAATTTGAGAAGGTAGGTAAGCACTGGCTAAGTCAGCTGTAATTTTCTCTTCGACTAGATGCGCCATCAAGTCGATGTAAGCTGGTTCATTATAGAACGAGGGGATGTAGCGCAGTCCTTTCACCCAATGCTCATCACCCTCTGCTATCTCGGATAAAGCGTTGTTGACTTGTTCTATGGCGATACCGCTGGTGAAGATGGAATCTACAACAAGCAGCGGGTAGATGAGTATTTTGTCAAAACCTTGATTTTTGATTTCTGTCAAGACTTGTTTGGGTAGGAAGGGAGCGCAAAAGTTGAAGGCTTTAAAAACTTGAACAGCTTCACCCCACTTGGCTTGTAGGTCTTTTTCAATGCCAGCGCGTTGTTTTTCAAAAATAGCGTTGTGTGGGGAAATAAAATCATGGTGCTGATGTCCCCACTCATGACGGTCAAATAACGCCAAAAGCTTTGCCAAGGGAGGATACACCCAAGTAGGGACGGGTGCAAATTTTGCTGTCAGCAGATTTAAGGCTTGTTCATTATAGTTAGCGAAATCTTCGTAGCTTTCGACTTCACCGTAACCCATGAGCAATACTGCTACTCGTTGTTGACTGGGCGATCGCTCATGCGTTGAATCTAGTTTTTCTGGTGTGGCAACCACAATAGTTCCTCAATACAACTTCAAAAGTTCTGAGTACCTAAGCAATGAGTCCTTTGATCATTTCCACTTCAATGTCGGTACTCATGGTTCAGCACTGTTTGGGTTTTGTTGTTTTCCATACTCGTAAAATTCTATCCTATCCAGGGGGATAGGATGAAAAAGGAAATATAAGTCGTATCTCTCATGATTACCCTCTATTTACTACCTAAGATAGAAACACAACAATGACTAAAAATAACTTTTGAGGCTTGACATATACTTGTTTACCGCAATTGTGCGACGCTTGATAGACTGGAATTGATATGTTGAGTTGGTAATTACAAGGACAAGTCACCACTTTGCTGAATTCAAACAGATTGAACTTTTTTGAAGATTGCAAGCCGTTCTGTGTCCGGAAAAGTATGGAAAATTATGTTGTATATGTAACTAACATACATACATGACTTGAAGAATAAGCTGCTAAAACAAGAAGAGATGAGTATAATTATTTGCCCTGGAATTCATGAGTCAGTTTTAACTCAATCTTTTGTATCAGGGTGGATAGAGCAAGTTATAGATAAAGCCAAAAGCAAAAAGCCAGTAGATGTACTGATATTTTCGGGTGAGAGTGGTTTAGCTTTATCAGGATTTCATTTATGGCAATTTTTACACAAACACTTGCAGAATAGGATAGAATCGCCGGTTGTATTCATTAGCTTTAGTGCTGGTGTTGTTGGGGCAATACTCGCTGCTCATAAATGGCAACAAATTGGCGGTTATGTCAAAGCTTTTATTGCTATAGATGGATGGGGAGTACCGATGTGGGGAAATTTTCCTATCCATCGGATGAGTCATGATTATTTCACCCACTGGAGTTCTTCTATGCTGGGAAGCGGGCAGAATAACTTTTGTGCAGATCCACCTGTTGACCATTTAGAAATGTGGCGATCGCCCCAAACTGTGCAGGGCTACTGTTTAGACTCTTGTTTTGGGGAATCACCGCCGAAACAGCGTCTGAGCGCAGCTGAATTTTTGCACTTGCTTTTAAAGCATTATGAAGATAACTAGTCCGGAAAACAGATTTGCCAACCAGGAGTGAGTAAAAGAAGATCAGGGAATAAAGAGGAGGCAGTGCTCCCTTGGGGGGGATCTTCCCCGTTGTAGCACCTACCGTGGAGATGAGGGAGATCTCGTAAGCCCTATATCCTATGCCCAGTGAGTACGGCCACGGCTTACGCCCCCAAGTCCTCCGGAGGCTTGCGCCAACAAAGCAGCGTTTTGTGGAGGAGATACGGCACTTGGCTTGGGCGTAAACGCAAAGCGTGCCACTAGGCATACAAAGCAGCCTGTCCCTTTGCGACTCAGCTTCCCCTGCTTCTGTTACTCGTTCACTCCGTCCGTTCCCTAATCGCTATCTCAAAAGATTCTAATGTTTCCAACTGAACCTGCTGCTGTGAATAAAGGGTTTACTGCGATTCTCAAAAACCGTGGTTTTATGCTGCTGTGGATTGGGCAATTGGTATCCCAATTAGCAGATAAAGTCTTTTTTGTTTTGATAATTGCTCTGCTTGAGAACTACCCAGCCCCTGCTGGATTAGCCCAAAACTCAATGTACTCGACGTTGATGGTGGCGTTTACAGTACCAGCAGTGTTGTTTGGTTCTGCGGGTGGTATCTTTGTTGACCGCTTCCCAAAAAAACTTATTATGGTTGGCTCTGATATCCTGCGCGGGCTATTAACCCTGTGTATTCCTTTTTTGCCACGAGAGTTTGTTATTCTGCTTATAATAGCTTTTGCCATCTCCACTGTGACGCAGTTTTTTGCACCCGCTGAGCAAGCTGCTATTCCGCAGTTGGTTAAAAAAGAAAATCTGATGGCAGCCAATGCGCTGTTTAGCAGCACAATGATGGGAGCTTTAATTGTTGGCTTTGCCGTGGGGGAGCCAATCTTGAGTTGGGCGAAAAACTCAATAGGACCAAGATATGGTCAAGAACTGATCGTGGCAGGATTGTACCTGTTGTCTGCGGGCGTTATGCAACCCATTAACTTTAGAGACAACGTATCGGTTGACAACACTCACTCAGTCATCAATCCTTGGGCGGAGTTTAAAGAGGGTTTGCGTTATCTCAAGAAAAACCGTCTTGTGCTGAATGCTATGCTGCAACTGACGACATTATACTGTGTGTTTGCAGCATTAACAGTACTCGCTATTAGATTAGCAAAAAAGTTTGGCTTAGAAGAAAAACAATTTGGCTTTTTCTTGGCAGCCGCTGGGATAGGTATGGTTTTGGGAGCAGCGATTTTAGGTAACTGGGGTGAAAAAGTTCAGCGCAAGCCCTTACCCCTGATTGGGTTTTTAATTATGGCGCTGGTTTTAGGAGTGTTCAGTTTTACTAACAACTTGCTCTTAGCTTTAGCACTTTGTGCATTGTTGGGTATAGGCGCTGCTTTCATTGGCGTACCAATGCAAACTCTGATTCAACAGCAAACACCACCGACAATGCATGGTAAAGTATTTGGGTTTCAAAATCATGCCGTGAACATAGCCCTCTCAGCACCACTGGCAATCACTGGTCCACTCACTGATGCTCTTGGGTTGCGAATTGTGCTTGTGAGCATGAGTATTGTCGTAGTGACTGTAGGCGTTTGGGCTTGGCAAAACACTCGTCGAGTATTGCGAGATATTTTTCTAAAATGAATTTTCTATTTTTTACAGGAAATTTCGTCGCTATTGTACTAAGCTTTTCAATTAAAATGAAGTTTTAACTACAAAAAGTCAGCATTAACTTAGCTATTGCGTGAGGTTTGACTGTGCGTTCGCCTTCTCAAATTAGTCTCCCACAAACAGAAAATCAGAGCATCTCCAATATTTCTATCTCGCCAGCCGTGACGCCCAGGCGTGCATCAGGTGGTTTTGCTTTGCTTGATAGTCTCAAGCGGCACGGCGTTGAGTATATTTTTGGTTATCCTGGTGGTGCAATCCTGCCGATTTACGATGACTTGTATAAAGTAGAAGCTGCTGGTAATGGCATTAAGCACATCTTGGTGAGACACGAACAAGGTGCCGCACACGCCGCCGATGGTTATGCCCGTGCTACGGGGAAGGTAGGAGTGTGCTTTGGAACTTCAGGTCCTGGGGCGACGAATTTAGTGACGGGCATCGCCACTGCCTATATGGACTCAATCCCGATGGTTATTGTCACCGGACAGGTATCACGGGCGGTAATTGGTACCGATGCGTTTCAAGAAACTGATATTTACGGAATCACGCTACCAATTGTCAAGCACTCCTATGTCGTGCGCGATCCCAAAGATATGGCGCGAATAGTTGCTGAAGCCTTCCATATTGCCAGCACTGGACGTCCGGGACCAGTTTTGATTGATGTTCCCAAGGATGTGGCGCTTGAAGAATTTGACTATATGCCTGTGGAACCGGGAAAAGTGAAGTTACCAGGGTATCGTCCCACGGTGAAGGGTAATCCACGTCAGGTTTGTGCAGCAATACAATTAATTCGTGAAAGTCGCCGTCCGTTGTTGTATGTGGGTGGAGGTGCCATCGCCTCTAATGCCCACGAAGAAGTAAAACAACTGGCAGAAATGTTTAATATCCCCGTCAGCACAACGTTGATGGGTATTGGTGCTTTTGACGAACATCATCCCCTGTCTTTAGGAATGTTGGGAATGCACGGCACCGCTTACGCTAACTTTGCTGTCACAGATTGTGATTTGCTGATTTGTGTCGGTGCAAGATTTGATGACCGCGTTACAAGTAAGTTAGATGAATTCGCTACCCGTGCTAAGGTCATTCACATTGATATCGATCCGGCAGAGGTAGGTAAGAACCGCATTCCAGATGTACCGATCGTTGGTGATGTACGGAAAGTGCTGACTGATTTGTTACGTCGCTGTCAGCAAACAGGTATCAACACCATACCGAGCCAAACCCAAGAATGGCTGAACCTGATCAACCGCTGGAAGGAAGAATATCCTTTGGAGGTGCCACACCATGCTGACAGTATCTCACCGCAAGAGGTGATTGTAGAACTTGGTCGCCAAGCACCCGACGCCTATTACACAACAGATGTTGGTCAACATCAAATGTGGGCGGCACAATTCCTCAAGAATGGTCCACGGCGGTGGATTTCCAGTGCTGGTTTGGGAACGATGGGTTTCGGTTTACCCGCAGCAATCGGCGCTAAGGTGGGTTTGCCCAATGAAGAAGTCATCTGTATTAGCGGTGATGCCAGTTTCCAAATGAATTTACAGGAACTGGGAACAGCAGCACAATATGGTATCAATGTCAAGACAGTTATCCTAAACAACGGCTGGCAGGGAATGGTGCGCCAATGGCAACAAGCCTTCTATGGCGAGCGTTATTCATCCTCGAATATGGAAGTGGGAATGCCAGACATTGAGTTCCTGGCAAAGGCGTATGGCATCAAGGGGATGGTGATTAAAAACCGGGAGGAGTTGAAAGATGCGATCGCCGAAATACTAGCACACGACGGTCCAGTTATCGTCAATGTCCACGTGACCAGAGACGAAAACTGTTACCCAATGGTCGCTCCTGGAAAGAGCAACGCTCAGATGATTGGCTTACCACGTCAGCCAAAGAAAGCTTCGCTAGAGCCAGTTTTCTGTACCAACTGCGGTGCGAAAAACGTGCCCAATAACAACTTCTGCCCTGAGTGTGGTACGAAGTTGTAGAGCGATTGTGGTTCAAGAATAATAATGTAGGGTGGGCAATGCTCACCCTTAATATTTGCAACGTCTTGACTTTTCAATGAGCAGTGATTGCTACATCATACGAAGTTGCGTTCAAAGAAATAATTTCATAAACGAACCACAAAGACGCGAACGCGAGTGCGTGCGCCTTAGCGCATAGAGCGCTAAGGAAGAAAAAAGAAGATTACCTCTATGAATGTAACTTGGTATCATCATGTGATTTTAAAGCAGTAGACAACCTACAGGAGCTTTCCGCCCAGTTCCCCAGATGTTCAAAGCCGAACTTCAACAATTTATCAGTGCCGAAAGCAACAGCACCTGTACCACCCACAAGAAGTGCGCCCATAACAAGTGGATCTCCAACTGCTGATGTGACAACTGCAGTTGCGGCTGCTCCCGTAACGCTACTACCCATCATTCCAGCTAATGCAGTTGTTAGACCGCCTAATCCCAACTGAGAAACGGCTGATGCGGTTCCGGCATAACCAGCCAACGCCCCCGCACCTGCGGTAGAAGCAGATGCAACCGCCTTAGTAATTGTGAAGGCTGAGGTTGCTCCTTTCTCAATCACTTTCCAAGTCGAATCATCAGTGCCCGTTAACTTATCGGAGTAAGCCCTACAAATCGTTTCCGGCGTTATTTCCAGAAACTTTTTTGCATCTTTAACAAGCTGCTTATTGAATAGGAGCTTGTTAATATAATTTGGTGATATAAAGTCCAAAGGAGTAGAAGCAAATGCAGGTGCTGCTGAAGTAAAGCTCAGATGAAGTGTGATTATCAGAGCAATCAGGAATACAGATAAGATTCTTTTTAACCAATTAAACATAGTTCATTACACTTTGAGTAATATCGATAACCTTCGTACAGTACCCATAAATGGGGATCGTAAATATTGAGGATTGACGTTGAGTTTCCTTGCGTCAAACGGACACTTTCTACCCTGCAGGAAGCTGTCCTCCGGGCGTCTACAATGGGGGAAACGGAACCCCGCACAGAAGTGTCCTCCCTAACCTACGATTAATTCTCACTGTCTAATCGGTTACCTCCACAACCCTTCTCATGACGTATACAGTGTACGTTTTGTTGCTTAATAGCCTAAGTAAAAGTTTGCGTATGAGCTCAAAGATATTTAATGTAGAGCATGTAAATGTAATGTCTCTACAACGTAGGTGGGTATTAACAGGGGATTTAGTATTACAACTGAGGATTCATCACTTACAGCGGTTTTCTCTAAGGTGGGTAATGCTCACCCTTGTATCTTTTTGACTTTCCGTAGAATTTTCCCCAAGGGGGCGATCGCCTACCGGGACTTAGACAAAAAACACAGGTAAAATAGCCTCAAACGCATATCCCAAAAGACTTGGACATCGTTTGGCTTAGTTTGTTGATATATCTGGGTTCTGTGGCTTTTTGGGCATTTGGTGTATTTTCCTTGCCCTGCATGGGTTTGAGGCTTGTTTTGTCCTCAAAAATGTTTAAGTCCCACTACTTAGGATTATTTAGTGTTGCGTTGAGGCGGTTTAGAGCGGCTAATTAATACCGCCCCGTACTTGGACGAGAAGATCGCTATTCGATGAAGTAAAACTACTGAGTTTCCATTCCTGAGTTGTGAGTATCTACGTCTTACAACTCAGGACTGATTACTTAAGACTCAGGACTAATTAGAAACCGGCACATTTTTAAATGCCGCAGTATCTGGAACAAAAACGTCTATGCTGTTAACACCCTCAGGAATCCTTAACCAGACATAAGCATCAGCTGAAGCTTGAGGACGCAAAGAAAATAATTCAACACTACCAGTTGAGCGCTTGAGGTTAATTCCTTTATAGGTTTCGCTTGTGTCAGGATTACGTGCTGTTGTGTTGTAAACTCCTACAGATTCACCAGGATTAATTCCATCCGTAGCCACGCGACGGATACGCATCTGTAGATTCACGACATCACGGTTTCCTGTTTCTGGATCTTTAATCCGCTTTAGCGAGAGTAACTCTACTTCTGCTTTCCTTCCAAAGGAAGGTTGTACAAATTCACCAGGTTTAATAGCACTACCAGTGGAGGTTGTTGATTGTGCTGTTGTGGTTGAAGATGAAAACGCAGGCGTTTCCTGTGAACTAGGCTTGTTTTCAGGAGGAGCAGTACTGGTTTCTGAACTGGGAGTTTTTTGGGTAGAAGTGGTGGCGTTCCTATTACCAACACTTGCAACATTCAACGTCTGTTGTAGGGTGAAAACTTGGTAAGCCGTATAGCCACTGCATAATAAAGCCAAAGTCGAGAGTAAGACAGCGACACTAGATAAGAATGTACTCACACCAAAACCTCTATTTTGTATTTCTACATATACAAGTTTGTCAATCTATCGATTTTGTCATGCTGTGAGTAAATTTGGGTAATGAGTTGCTAATCTTTAAAAATTTAGTAAAGTACAAAACCTCACCCCCAACCCCTCTCCTTATTAAGGAGAGGGGAGACTTTAACGATAGTTAAAGGCGGGGTGAGGTTAAACGAGTGATTTGGATGTTATTCAATCCGCTATCCTTAAGTTGCTTTCGCTGACACTCAGAATTTTGACCTCATCTCCTTGATGTAATATTTTTCCTGCTTCTGATGCAGGTATATTTGTATTCACGCTTAACTTGTAGAAATGATTGAAACGGGTTGGCGTTGTCCAAGATGGTAGAGAATCCTTGCGCTTAGCCACAAACACCTTCTGAAAATGAGTTGTCACCTTTGCTGTTTGAGAATCTCGCGAGGGAACGACGCAACGCTGACAAGGATTCACTCCTTCAAACAAGACTTCTCCTATTTGAAAGTGAACATACTTTCCTGCTTCAGTAAATAATTGATCTTCCCAAAACGCTGGAACTCCACCAATTTCTATATTCGCTCGCATACGCAGTCGCATTTCATCAACACTTCCTACAGGAAACCAGGAAGCGACTTCTTCAAGTGTGGCTGTACTAACCACGGTGGGTCCTTTGGCATTAAGATCGTCTGGAAAGCCAGTTATTGTGTTTTGCATTAACTTAACTGGAAAACCAAAGTAATCACTGAACCAGGCTTCTAAAGAGGGCTGCTCATCATCAAGGTGAAAAATAGCTTTTTGGTCAGTTCCCTGAATGTGTAGGGAGAGTGTTTTTAAGTTATGATCAAAGGCTGATCGCAGCAAGTGAATCTTGGCATTGCGCTTTGCATTGACAAAATGACCTTGTTCATCAAATAAGGCAAACTCTCTGTCATGCTGAAGTGCGCCACTCTCAAGAATTCTTGCTAGATTTAGATCAATCTTGTCGAGAGATTTAATTGGGTAAATAGAAATCGCTTCGAGGTAAGGTGACATAATAAAATTGCTTTCACGAGGCTTGCAAAACTCGCTACTCAAATTTTAAATGTTACTTGTATAAACTCCTGTATTCCCAAGGCTTGACAAATTTCGCATCACTCCAGACTCCTCGCCGACTATTTTGCGCCTGAACTTCAGCTTGTTCAATGATATTTCTGCTGGGACACTTGTTTAAATAAGGACGGTAAACAAGCGCTAATCCCTCTCGTACTAATACTTCTTGGATAAAAGTCCCATTGGGCAAACGAATTTCAGCGACTTTACGTCCATATCTATCGCTATCGGTAATATTTAGTTTGACGCGATCGCCTCCTTGATTCACCAGTTGCTGCACTCGTTCTTGCGCCTTTGCTCCCCAATCAAATTGGTTGAGAAAAACAGAACTTTTACTTTGCTTTTCTTTCTTAGAGTGCGGGATTTCCGGTGCATCCACACATGCAAACCGCACATTGATTTTGCTCCCCTTGGCGTCTTTCACCGCGATAGTATCGCCATCACTGACTCGTTGGACTAAGTCACCAGAGGGAAAAATGCGGTCACAGCTCATCAAACCAAAAATGAGGGTAGCTGCACAAAGCCAAATCAACGCCTGTTTCATAAGACCTCACGGGATGCGGCAAACTCAGAGTCTTTAGACCTGAGAGGGAAGCGACGCGGCGGTTTTAACCGCAGTGATAATTAGCCCGACTGAGCGTCTAATTAATCGGACTTTGTTTCTTGAGAATTGACCTAACCGTTTCCAATTAGCATCGCTAACAGAGACTTGTCTTTCGGTGTCACCGCTTACCCAACCTTTATAAGTTTTGTTACCTTGAACAGCTTCAACGTAATCACCTTTCCTGAAACCATGCCTGGTTACAGTACCGCCATATTTGCGTCTCACGCCGCCTTTAGAAGGAACCATAAGGTGCAATTGACGGCGACAAATAGGAGGGCGACGAATAACGGCAAAAGGTGCGGGTGTTACAGTAACAGAACCCATCCAGCCTTGATAGTGACGGTTGATCTTGCCGTAACGAATGAATGCACTACAAGCTAAAGCAATTCCATCAACCGCGTGAGTTGCGGGGATAGCATCACCTTTTGAATGTTTTTGCTTTTGTAGCTTTAAATGTTGCCTGATGTTGGCAGTTTGCCATCCCTCGACCGACTTTGTGTAAACCCAGTCTTTTAGGTTCTTTAACTGCCAATATTGACCAACCATAACAGGACTAAATCCTTTGTCGCCTTGCGCTTTAACTACTTCGTAAGCGCAAGAAGTGATCGGGTAAACGGTAAACAGTTCCTCAAAAACTCTTAGCTCTAATTGACGATTAGCTTTAACACTTGGAGGTATTTTTTTACCTCTGCGATTATCAAACCGCTTTTGACGATGAGCACGTTGTGAAAATTCAACTTTGCGGCGGCACGTTTGCACAGGGTACTTCCCCCGCAAAGCTGCCTTGTTAATCCGTCTACCTCTTCTACCACGTCGCATCATTCGGCGCTGGTCCATTCGGTCTTTTACCGTTTGAAAAGGTAATTGTAGATGAGCCATCCATAAAGTAAATCTTTTGCATTGTACACCTACACCTGTGTAAAGTTTGCCTGGATCAATGCCTACTGCAATGGGTTGAGTTTTTGTGGTCAAAGTGTTGGCTAACAATTCAATTTGAAAGATGCCTAAGTCGTTATAAACGACTTTTGCTTTTCCTTCTTTTAGCCAGCGACGCGCTCTGCTCGCTTTTGTTGGCATTAATGGTTTACCGTCTGGTGATAGTACCGCTACTCGTAACATGGAGATAATCCTTCGAGTAAAGTAATTGGTTTCCTCGCTCACCTAATCCAAGATGTCTTAGCTTTACCTAACAACTGACTAAACAGTTTTGCAGTGTGTCCGGGCTGGAAAAGCACCCAGAAGTGCGTACCAAGATCAGGCTTAATGAGCTAGTCAAACACGTAAAGTTTAGTCTTTACAAGCCCAGCGTCTTTAGACCTGGGTTATTGACTTGTCTCACAATATATCTTCATATAAAATCATATATTTTCTGTTGTATGACTGTTTTTCACTTTTTCTAACCCTCAAAGTCTAAGTTCTTATAGTTCAAATGAAAGAGTTTGACTTGATTTCACTTTCTCATAACTGAGATCTTGTACCATTACGAGAAAACCACCAAGACTTGTACTAAACAGTGTCTAAATTGACTTAAAAATTATATCTCTTTTTAGTCCATTTTAATGGACTTTGTCTATGAGCCTGGGACTTCAAGTCCTAGGCGGGCGAGAACTGAGTCAAAAAATATGTAATAAGTTTGACATCTGTGTTTTTTGGTGCAAGATGTAAGATACCCAAAATTATCGCAAAACCTCACCCTGCCCTGTCGGGCATCCCTCACGCCAGGTGCTACAACGGGGGGAACCCCAACGCCAGATGCCTACGGAGGGAAACCCTCCTGCAGCACTGGCTCCGCAACGCACTGGCTCTCCTTATAAAGGAGAGGGTTAGGGTGAGGCGCTAAAAGCGAATCGGTAAGAGTCTTAGCCCAACTGACTTAACCAAGTACTCACTTCTACCCCTAATTTTTGCCCCAGCTTCAACAACTGACGGTACTGAGCGCTATCCTGACTTTGAGCAGTTTTAGCCATAAAGAGTGGCACAATCTGACTGTGCAAACAACTGAAGTATAGTTCTTGAGAGGGCTCAAGAGAGATACCAACATTTAACTGATTTGCCACATCAATTAATCGTTCTAGCCGTTGCAAATCTGCATCAAAAGTCCCGTTGGGATCGTGCAAGAATTGCCAGAGAGAACGCAATATCAACTGCTCTAACATCTGCTTGCCTTCGGGTATACTCAAATGACAATGCAGGTGCTTGGCTTCTGTAGCGATCGCCTCTAACTCGACGATGTGATTCCAACTTGATAGCGGTTCAGCGATGTCTTGTTCAAGTAAGCGTAAAGTTATCATACACCGATATCCCAAGGCAATTTCTGCTGCTACCTGCAACTCTTGCGGTGCTGGGACTTCATCACGGTGGAATGCCATCAGAACACCGTAATTCTCACGGTATTCTTGGGTATAAAGTTGGTCTAATCGTGACAGGGTTTCTTGACTCAACAGGTGCATGAGTCGATGGCGTTCTTCTGCGAATAGATTCCGCAAGCTGAAAGACTCTTCGCCAAACAACTGCGTCATCGCCAAGATTGTATGAGCTGCACTACCTTCTTGCAGCGCCCCAAACAGCTTTTCTTTTAACTCAGTGTAAGCCAGTCGTCCCTCGAAGGGTTGAATGCAACAATGGAAATCCCAACCACCCAGATGCAGAACAGCAAACACTAAATGTTCGCTTTCCCAGGTAATCTCTGAGACGAGGTTCAAATTTCCCACAGCCAGAGTCAATGATCCCATTCGTTGCAATTGGTAATCGAGTTCGTTGGCGGTGTAGCAATAAACCCGCTTTAGATGTGGATGAGAATGCTTGGTGGAACCATTGTGCCCATTTTGTGAAGACGCTGTCTGCGACGTCTCTACAGGTTTGTGGTTGGTAAAGAGTGATGTTATGGCATATTGAGCTGCAACTTGTTTAAAGCCAACTTGAGCCGTTAGCACCAACTGGCGATAAACTTCACCACCATGTTTGAACGAATCAACATTGCTCGGTGCTTGAGTTAAGCGTTTGAGGAAGCCTTTTTCCAACTGTACGCCAGAGACATCCCCTGCGAGTTCTAACGCACGGGCGGCGTAACGCAGAATTTGCGTTCCTTCTGGACGCGAAAGTTCTTCAAAAAACCACCCACAACTGGTGAACATGAGCAAAGCATGACGTTGCATTTCCAATAGACGCAAAGCGTCTACTTGTTCACTAGCCGTGAGTTTACGAGTTTGATGACGCGACAGAAAGCGACTTACGTTTTCTGGAGAGCGATCGCGTATCACTTTGATGTATTCATCTCGTGCCTGCCAGGGATCAAGGAAAAAGTGTCTGCCATGCTCTTCATACACCACAACGAGGCGATCCCGCAGCCAATTCAACGCATCCCTTAAGGGGCGACGCCATTTTAGGTGCCATGTGCCGCCACCACCGCAACCACAATCATCTTGCCATCTATCAACGCCGTGAGCGCAACTCCATGCTGTGACTGACTTAATTTCCACTTCCCATGTGGGAGTATTTAAGCTGAGGTAGTGAGCAAAGTTGCTGACTGTCCAACCCCAATGGGGAAACTCTTTTTTAAAGGCGTAGGCTAATGTTTTTTCGGTTCCTGCCTTGTGATGTCCAAAGGTTTCCCCATCTGTGGCGACAGAAATTAACTGTGCAGGGCGATGATCCCCACGCACTGCTGAACCGATGCGTCCGGCTAAATGATTGGAATTGAATAGGACATCACTAAAACCCATATCCCGCGAGATGGGACCATCGTAGAAGAAGATGTCGATGTAGGGACGGGACTGGAGAGATGAGTTATCTGATTCTCCTTCTACAACTTCCTGACTCTCTTTCAAAAAGCAACGATAGGGGCGTGTGGGATCAATCTGACTCCCACCAACTTCGTACCATTCAGGGTTGGGATTATCCTGGGTGGGCAAAAAACGACAACGTTGTGCTTGTGATGGTGCAAGCACAATAAAGCGAATCCCCTCATCAACTAAAGCTTTCAATGTGGCGTAGTCTACAGCAGTCTCTGCCAGCCACATTCCTTCGGGATCACGTCCAAAGCGGGAGCGGAAGTCTTCTTTGCCCCAGCGAATCTGGGTGTATTTATCACGCTCATTTGCCAATGGCATGATGATGTGGTTATATACTTGCGCGATCGCATTGCCATGTCCGTTGAGGCGATAGCAACTTTTAGCGTCTGCTTCCAAAATTCGCTGATAAACCTCTACATCGTGGCGTTCTAGCCACGACATCAGCGTTGGTCCTATATTAAAGCTCAAATACTCATAATTATTTACGATCCCCACCACTTCGCCGCGCTCATTTAACACTCTGGCAAAGGCATTGGGGCGATAACATTCATGGTGAATTCGTTCGTTCCAATCATGGAAAGGCGCTGCACCAGATTGGCGCTCAATCGCGTCTAGATAAGGGTTTTCGCGTGGTGGTTGATAAAAATGCCCATGAACGGTGACGTAAACACCAGTAGCCTGTCTCAGGGGATCGGGCATTTCGGTGTTTTTGATATTTTCAGGTGGCGTCAAATTTAAACCAGCACTAGCTGGTAGTTCAGCAGCAGAAGTCATGAAGTTATTCCAAAAAATAAACAGTCCTTGCAGTTGCTTTCTTTGATAATGCTGATAAACCTTCCTACAGCGGCATTTCAACAACAGTTAGTTTCAACAGCAACTATGAGATCAAACCAAATTCCGAGGTAGTGGTGTTCGTGTTGGGGGTAATCTGCATTATCAAGCAGCGCTTTGCCCGATGCAGTCAATCATTGACACAAGCCATGTTAGCAGGCTTTGTCGTTGGTACTGCTAAAAATTTAATTGTCTTTTAATATATTAAACCGCATCCTTGGTGTAAAATCGTAGGTTTATTGGAAACTTTTGCAACGAAACATTTCAAATTGTACTTATATCGCAATCTTATTTTACAAATCTCTGTCGAGAAAGCAAATAGTTAAATCTGAGAACTCCTTAATTAGAGGACTGGGGGTATCCTAGAGTTTGATCTATGGGAGTGCTCGGTGTTGTAGTGTAATATATTCAAAACTTAGGATTTTGTTGTACAGAAAACTCATTGCTCAGGACTTGCGGAGGAGTTCTAAGCTTACACATCTGTTTCTAATACTTTCACCTTAAAATGACAAATGTCAGCTAAAAACATTGTATTTTTGGTTTTGTTACTGTTTATTCCGGTTTCCATAGCGGCTCATTACTTAGAGTGGGGAGAGTTAACAGTTTTCATTACTGCTGGTTTAGCTATTTTGCCCTTAGCAGCTTGGATGGGGACAGCTACAGAAGAAGTGGCTGTCGTGGTTGGTCCAACAGTAGGGGGGTTGCTAAACGCCACCTTTGGCAACGCCACAGAATTGATTATCGCCTTAATTGCCCTAAAAGCTGGACTTGTGAATGTCGTCAAAGCCAGTATCACGGGATCAATCATCAGTAACTTACTGCTGGTAATGGGTCTTTCCATGTTTTTGGGTGGAGTGCGTTACAAAGAACAGACGTTTCAGCCAGTTGTAGCGCGAGTCAACGCTTCTTCTATGAATTTGGCAGTGATTGCGATTCTACTGCCCACAGCGATGAAATTTACCTCTCAAGCAATAGAGGAAAAAACCCTGCAAGATCTCTCCCTTGCGGTTGCTGTGGTACTAATTATCGTCTACGCCCTAACTTTGTTATTTTCTATGAAAACCCACACTTATCTTTACGATGTGGGTATGGCAGAAACAGCCGAAGAGGAAACACATCAAGAGAAACCAAATATTTGGTTGTGGACTGGGGTTTTACTAGTATGTACCCTCTTAGTTGCATTCGAATCAGAATTGCTAGTTGATTCTTTAGAAGTAGCTACATCACAGTTAGGTTTGACAGCACTTTTTACAGGGGTAATCGTCGTACCTATTATTGGCAACGCTGCTGAACACGCAACAGCTGTGACAGTAGCTATGAAAAATAAAATGGATCTTTCTGTTTCTGTGGCGGTGGGATCAAGTATGCAGATTGCCCTGTTTGTTGCTCCCTTTTTAGTTTTAGCAGGGTGGGTACTTGGTCAACCGATGGATTTAAATTTCAATCCCTTTGAATTAGTAGCTGTGGTTGTAGCGGTGTTGATTGCTAATAGCATCAGTTCCGACGGTAAGTCAAATTGGTTAGAAGGTGTACTACTCTTAGCAGCGTATGCTGTATTGGGGTTTGCTTTCTACTTCCTTCCGTTTGTTGATGGTATGGCTTGAGAATAGCTTAGCTGCAATCATGGATGATCCCCTGAGCCACCCTTAGTAGGATAGGTCAGGGGCTTCGCTTTTATTAGCAAAAAAATTGATACTTATGAAGTTTATGTCCTACATTCCGCCCTTTCAACTGGCACATCAAATATTTACAATGGAAAAGACAATTTTCCCCTATCTTCCTATTTTTCTCTACTTCCTCATGTTTTTCAATTAAAATTAGCAAAAAAATGCGGAAACAAAGTTCCTGAATATGAATAATATCCATAGAAGAATACTGAGTAACTCATGCCGACTGCTGTCCTAGGTACGCATTACCAAGAAGCGAAAACCACTTCTTCTGAATGAGTGATTTCTTTGGCATTGTAGATACGGTTGAAACTTAAGAAAAATAGTTTTATAAATTAATTGATATGGCAAATCAAGAACAACCATTAGCAAAGCCTGAGTCACAGCCTAAAGCACAACCTACATCTCATCACGCGATACAACCATTAGCACAATCTGTCAAGATGAAAGCTGTCTCTAGTTCAGGTCTACCTACTCTACGGTTTGGTAACACAGGAAGCACTGTAAGAACCTTACAGCGACTTTTAATATCTAATGGCTACTTTGTTCAAATTGATGGAGTTTTTGGGGCGCTGACAGAAGTTGCTGTTAAAGCTTTCCAGAGTTCACGCGGTTTAGGAGCGGACGGAGTCGTTGGTCCTAGAACTTGGGCTCTATTGTCAGGTTAGTCAAAAATTGAGTCAATATGCTATAGAATTATGGATTGTGAAACTTTTGAGCACTCATAATTCGTATTTTTTTATAATTAATTTTTCCGGGCTTCTGGAAGAAAAGTTTTAGATTTGATGAGTCTTCTATATTTGATGTATTTTGTACAGACCTTGACAAGTAAGCTGTTGCGCCTATAATTTGCATATTGCGATACGCGTAGCGTCAAGCCTATGACTAACGTCACGCTAGTCCCTAAGAGGGACGCTGCGCAAACGCTATCGGCTTATCGCCACATGAAGGCTCCTATGGCTACGCCACGCCTTCGGCGAACGGAGCATCGCAAGACTTTCTTTTGTTCAAAATAGTACAAATGACAAATGACTTTTGACAAAGGACAACCTTCACAAGTCCGCAGTCCATTTTGAATGCATTACGACTTAACAGATACTGGGAAATCATATTTTGCTGATTCTTTTCAAAGAATTTATTAGATTTTTTTATTTTCCAGTACTGTCTATTCCGGAACACCAGCAATTTTTCTTGTGAAAGGAAACATGGGTGTTAGTAAAATGAAATACAATGACAGATATTGCCCTGCTGATGACGAGCGTGTTAACAACAGGACAACTGTCTCCGACCATTGCACCGGAACTGCGATTAGTTCATCGAGACAATAACAAGGAGAAGTTAACACAAAGGCAGCTATCTCAGATAGTTTCAACTGCTCAAATTACACCACCTGAATTTGTGCAGCCTGAGATGGCTGCTCATGCTGCTACGTCAATCATAAGTGTAGAAAATAAAAGTATACTTAATCCAGCAGAAATCAATATTGGTTATCAAAGTTCTCCTAACATAGCTAGAGCAAAGAATTTTCCTGTTGCAGCAAAGGATACAACAGAAGATGTCATTACAGATACTCAATGCTTTCATCTATGTGCAGAGCCAGAAATACTTTTGCCCTTTGATGCTATTCCTCAATTAGTCGCAGAGTGGGAACACACTGTCCGAAATTTTCAAAAAAGTCCGCTTAAAGAAAGTCAGAAGATTATACTTGCTTCTACTTATTTTTTCGGGCTCCAAGTAGCTTCAGAATCTTCAGCTAAAACAGTTATTGGGCAAAGAAAGCAAAGAGCTATTGATAAACGTAATGATCAAATAGTTCCTCAAATAGATACTAGCCAATCTTTGCCAATTTTGCGTTTTAGTAGCTCGGGTGTTGCTGTCAAAGTTCTGCAACAGTTATTATCGTCTAATGGTTATACTATTCGATCTGATGGGGTTTTTGGTGCCTTGACAGAAGCTGCTGTTAAAGCTTTCCAAAACAAACGGAATTTAGCAGTGGATGGCATAGTTGGTCAAAGAACTTGGTATGAATTGACCAAATAGCCAGTAGTGATTTGTCATTTGTCCTTTGGAAAGAACAAATGACAAATCACTGAAACATTAACGATACTTATGCTGCTCTAATAATTGTTGTGCTCTTGGCTTGTAAATTAAATAGAACAAAGCCTCGATGTAGCGCAGCAAATCCTCCCGATTCTCTTTTGAGATAAAGTTCCAAAAGCCATAAATGCGTGCTAAAGATAGCAGCTTGGAAGTGTGAATTTTCCATGTATAAGTGCTATAAACTCGGTCAATGGCTTGTTTGGAAATTTGATTCCAATAATTGGGATTTTGTCCGCAGTTCTGGACAAACTCAAGAAGTTTTTCGGCTGTTTCTTCTACATTTGTTGGGTTGATGTAAAAACCGTTTACCTTATCTTGGATGATTTCTAATGGGCCACCAAATTGCGTAGCAAAAGTTGGTAATCCCGAAATCATCGATTCTAAAATTGTCAAACCAAATGCTTCAAACAAAGCTGGTTGTACAAAGATTCCTTGGTGATCAGCAATGACCCGATAGATTTCGCCAGAGTCAGATTTTGTCAAACGCACACCCAACCAGCGAATTTTACCATAGAGATTGTACTGCTCTATGATTTGGTAAAGTTTGACAATCTCATCGCGTTCTTCGTTGTCGCCTGATTCTTCTACACGCAACTTACCCGCTACCAAAATCAGGTTACATTGTTCCTGCAACTGTTGACTGCGACCAAAGCATTCGGCTAAACCAGTGAGGTTCTTAATGCGGTCAAGACGCGCCATTGAGAAAAGTGGGCGCTTGGTTGGATCATCAAGTCTACCAAAAATTTGAGAGTCGTCTTCCAGAGTGAAGAGTATTTCTTCTAATCTGGCGCGATCGCTCTCAACTCTGTCTTGGGTACGAGTATATGGGAAATAAGCATTCTCGTTGACTCCAGGCGGTACTACGTTAAATTTGGGACTAAACAGTTCAACCCCATTGACAACGTGGTATAGTTCTGGCATTGTAAAGCACTTGAGTGACTCGTACTGTCCTACACTATCCGGCGTGCCCACAATTTCTTGGTAAGTGCTGCTGATGATAAAGTTGGCTGCATTCATCGCCAACAAGTCAGCGCTGAATTGTAACGAAAAGTGATATTTCTCCTCCAAATCTTGCCAATAGAGGTTACTGAACAAATATTTGGACTTTTCTAAGGCATGGGCAACGTTACACTGTGTGACACGCAGTCTGCGTGCCAGCAAAAACGCTACCAAATTCCCATCAGTGTAGTTACCAACAATTAAATCTGGTTTACCCTGAAACTCTGCCAGCAGTTCTTTTTCGGAATCTATGGCAAAGGTTTCCAGATAGGGCCAAAATTCAAACCGCGAAATCCAGTTTTGTGTCATGTTGGGATTGAATTCCCGCAAAGGCACTCGCAAAATCCAGGCGTTCTCAGTATCGTGGACTTTTTCTAGGCGCTGGTTACAAAGGGTGCCATCACTGTTGGGGATAAGGCGGGTGAGAATAATCACCTTCGGCTGAACATTCAATCCTTCTAAACCAGCCAGCATCACATCTTCTTGCAGCTGCTTCTCCAAGTTCTTTGCTTGGTCGAGGACGTAAACGACTTGACCCCCAGTGTCAGGACGTCCCAAAACTCCCTCTTGCCCAAACCAACCGTGGGCAGAAACCAAGACGATTCTAAAAATCATCGGGATGCGAGAGATGAAAGCTTCCAAGGTCTGGGGGTCGGGAGAGTCAATCAATTCATCTAGAATACTCAAGCTTTCTTGGACTCGCTGGGCAGTATGCCCCCAACCCGGTTCAAAGCCCATCACTTGCATCTCAAATCGGAATTCTTCGTAGGGTTCCTCACTGGGACGAGAACTGACGAAAGAGATAGCTTGTTTGACTTGATCAGACAGTTGCTGCTGTGACTGAATTCGCCGGTTGATCAGCAATTGAACGCCGTTGTATTGGTGTAGGCGCAAGAAGTTAAACAAGCCTTCTAGCCATTGCTTGGGGTCAGCAAACAGCTTACTGGATAGGTAGCGGTTGAGAAACTGCACCCCCTTACCAATATTTTTTGGATCGCGAATCACCGGGGTGTAATCGTAAAATGGACCAAAATCCAATTCCAAGAGGTCGCCTTCGTTGGGATTATACCGATTGACCAGGCGATCGCGCAAATCCAACAGTTCCTGAACCGTCATCGGCTGTACACTCAAGTCGCCTGTCAGTCGGTAAACCTCTTGACTAGCAATCTTTGGTCGTATGATGAAGCAGAGGCTTGATTCCTCTTGAATGATTTCTTGAGTGTAGTAAACAAGTTTTGCTAAATGAGAAGCAGTGTAAAATTGCTCAGGTTTTTCGTACTTGGAGCAATATTCACTATATAAATTGAGTATGTCGTTCCGCAGCAAGTACTTTTTTTCTTGCTGACGTAACTCGCTGATCAGGGAACGCAAATCACTTTTTTCTTCACTATCTAGTACAGCTTGAAGTAATTCAGACATGGCAACTTGTGAGATAATTGTAGGTTTTGGATTCAGGATTTGACTGAGCAATAGCTAATAATCAACTGCCCATGGGTAATCGTATAAACAAATACTATACCTTGGCAATTAGCAATTATTACTACTCTGAGTATCTTTAAAGCTCTCTACCTTTTTACGCTTATCTTATATACGAGTATTTTACACTCTAACTAAAGGCGTACTCTTTTGTTGTTTTTGTTAAAGACAAAACGGCAAACATCAAGTTATTCTCAAATTTATGTGATTATAAATACTAAGCATTTTACTCGAAAAACCCACTCTCATTTAAAGAATAGACTCTTATTTACTGCTATATAACTTTCGGTTAGCTTGCCAGGGGAAATATATTGGGAAGTAGCAATCAAACGTCCTTTTGTCCTATCCTGTTTGAACCTGATAATGACTCAAAGAACTGAAACAAATTATTTTATAGTTAGCGAAGAAGATAAATTTAATTTAATTATTTAGAGTTACTTCTTATACTATAAAAATTTATATCCTGGTATTTATAATTTCAGCATATTCTTTAAAAGCAAGGTCAATTTTTCTGGCCGAGCATCCATAACACTCAATAGTACAAGACTACAGTGTAGGCAACACTATGATTTTCTCTTGACTTGCCTTATGTGGGTTGACTTTCATTTTTCTGCTTGGCATCTTCTAGATAGAATAAGTTCTCAGTAGAAAGCCAAGAACCTTTCGTTCGAGAATGAAGAGAAAAAATTTATCTGACCTTAAAAATTTTATTAACGAAAAACCCAAAACTTGAGTTGGGGATTTCGCTTTTATTACTGAGTCAGCTTCTTGTCAACAGCTAACAATCACCTCAGGGCGAACGATGGGAGTCGAACCCACCAGTGGAGGTACCACAAACCTCTGCCTTAACCGCTTGGCTACGCTCGCCATTACTATCCATACTATAACACTAGCTGCTGAATCGATCAAGTGCTTTTGCCAAAGGAACGGACTCAGTTAATCTGGAGTCAAAATATCTATGGCAAATAGCAGTTGAAACAAATGAGAGCTATCACTATTATTACATGCCTGGGAGTGGTCGGAGTAGCAGTCTTGGGTATAGCAATGGCGAATACAAATCCCAGTCAGGGCAAATATGAAGAGTATGCAGTAGAAACCCTAAGCGAGTACTTGAAAAGCAATGTCTGTAAGAAAAGCCCAAATATATTAGAAAATTTAATACGAATGAACTGCGATAAACTGCTAGAAGCAGCAAACCCGCGTATGAGGGAAATTATCTCCATTAGTACTGAAAAACAAGATTTTCTCATTTTTAGTGTTTACCGCACAGATTTTAAACTTAATAATTGGGTACCTTCTTATAAATTTGAAACGGTGGGGGCTTTTGAAAATTTCTACACATACAACGCTCAAAAGCAGTAACTTAGCCAAAAATAATAATAACTTTGGATAGAGCTACTTAGATAGCAAGTCTTCCCCAGGATCAACGTTTCAGCAAGCTGCCGCCATTAACATTTTGTAAAGAGAGTAGGAATTTTTCCGATTTTCTTGAGTCTGATTCACGATACTCAGAAGAAATTGGCATAAATACCTAAAACAAAGGAGAACTATTGTGTTTTTTCATAAAAAAGAAACAATTCGACCTGTTAACATTGCCGATCCAAATCCACGTTTTGCTCAGCTGCTTCTAGAGCAGTTTGGTGGCGCGACAGGTGAATTAACAGCGGCTTTGCAATACTGGACGCAATCCTTACACTGCGAACATGCTGGAATTAAGGATATGTTGCAAGATATTGCTATCGAAGAGTTTAGCCACTTAGAAATGATTGGTAAGCTCATCGACTCTCATACTAAAAATGTTGACCAAACTGAAGCTTACAAAAGTACCTTGTTTGCTGTGCGGGGTGTAGGACCTCACTTGCTAGATAGTCAAGGTCAAGCTTGGTCAGCAGCTTATATTAATGAAGGTGGTGATGTAGTGCGTGATTTGCGGGCAGACATTGCTGCTGAAGCTGGTGCACGTCAAACTTACGAAGCATTGATTAAGCTAGCTCCTGATGATGGAACCAAAGAGGCACTTGTTCATCTTCTGACTCGGGAAATTTCTCATACTCAAATGTTCATGAAGGCGTTGGACTCTTTGGGTAAGTTAACAGACCCATTCTTTGGTAATATCCAACCTGATAGCACTGTAGACATTTATTACAACTTGTCTACCAATGGTAAGGATGAGCGCGGTCCTTGGAACGAGGAACCTACTTTCCGTTACATTGCTGACCCCGTTGCAGAACAAAAGTAAGCTGAGAAATCAGCAGCTATCTAACAATATTCTCAATTAATCCCTACAGCAGCCAGGAACTAACAGCCCCTGGCAATACTCATTTTCTATCTATTGCCATATAGTGATCCAATTGAACTTAAGTTATATTTAATCAATCGAAACATTTGACGTAACGTCTTTGCTAATGGCATCTGCATATCTGCTGGTATCCCACGGAAGTCACGATCCGCGTCCGGAAATTGCTATCCAACATCTGGTAGAACTGTTATGTCATAAGATACAAAGCGATTTACTGACTATGACAACTGGAGGTATAACTTCTAAGTTGAAAAGTGAAACCTTGGTCGGTACAGCGTACTTGGAACTAAATCCCGAACCCTTGTATAAGCAAATCATAAAATTTGGTAAGAATGCTTTAGATTCTGGATGTTATAGTCTCAAAATCCAACCACTATTTCTGTTGCCAGGAGTTCATGTGATGGAAGATATTCCAGCAGAAGTTGCACTGGCACAGCAGGCTCTGAGTCAAAATATTAAGATATTTTTACAACCATACTTAGGCTCTCACCCTGGTTTAGAGTGCTTACTAACGCAGCAGTTGATTGCTACAAAAGCAGAAGCAAAAATTCTTTTGGCTCATGGTAGTCGTCGCTGTGAAGGTAATGTTCCAGTGGAAGCAATGGCGGCGAAGATTGGAGCAGTAGCTGCATACTTGGGTGTGTCTCCTAGCTTGGAAGCACGGGTACAAGAGTTGGTGGCAACTGGCTATAAGAATTTAGTTATAATACCATACTTTCTATTTCCAGGTGGAATGACAGACGCTGTTGCTCAAAAGCAACAAGAGTTAAAATTACAGTTTCCTGAGGTGAACTTTCAACTGACTGAGCCTTTGGGAGCAAGTGCAGAATTAGTGGAATTGATTTGGGATTTGTTAAAATAATGAACCGCGAAGACACGTTCGGCGCAAGCCCTCTCCAAGAGAAGGACGCGTTCGGCGCAAGCCCTCTCCAAGAGAAGCAACAGGAAAAGAAGTGTTTGGGTAAGGTGTACCTAGTAGGCGCGGGGCCGGGAGATCCGGGGTTGATAACTCTCAAAGGTAAGAGTTTGTTAGAGTGTGCGGATGTGGTCATTTATGATGCCTTGATCAGTCCAGCAATTTTGGCGATGATTAATCCTCATGCTGAGAAGATTGATGCTGGCAAGCGGCGGGGGCGTCACTCAATTATACAAAAACAAACAACGCACTTGCTCATTGCTAAGGCACAGGATAATGCCATTGTTGTCAGACTTAAAGGAGGCGACCCGTTTATATTTGGTCGCGGTGGCGAGGAGATGGAAGAATTGGTAGAAGCTGGAATTCCTGTGGAAGTTGTGCCTGGTGTGACATCGGGAATTGCTGCTCCAGCTTATGCAAGTATACCTTTGACCCATCGCTTATATAGTTCATCTGTCACTTTTGTGACAGGACATGAGGCAGCAGGTAAGTATCGCCCCGCTGTAAATTGGCATGCGATCGCCCACGGTTCAGAAACAATCGTAATATACATGGGTATCCACAATTTGTCTCACATTGTCGAACAGTTAACCGAAGCCGGGTTGAATTCAGAAACGCCTATAGCTCTGGTACGGTGGGGTACGCGACCGGATCAGGAAGAATTGGTTGGTCAGCTGGGAACAATTGTAGAGCAAGTTGAGGCATCTGGGTTTGAAGCGCCAGCAATTGTTGTCATTGGTTCAGTAGTCAAGATGCACGCTAGATTTCGTAATTTATCATAAGTCAACCCCCTTGGGGTCATTCAAAGTATAGTTTACGAGCATACTTTGAGAAGTGAACCGAGGATCAACAGTCTCAAGTGATTTGTTGAAATGCAACTTGATAGAAATGACAACTTTTTTGGGTATTATGGGTAATCTCTGTTGGTAAACTATCAATTTGATTTGTTAGTATTAGGGATTGTGAGTGTCGCCATGCTTGCAAGGCTGAGTGTGCAATTTCTTCGACTTTTTCTGCTGCTTCTAATTTCTCGGTTATGGATTTACAAAGCTGAGTAAAAGCTTGTAGCTGGAGCATTTCGCCCAAACCACCCAACTCTATTGCCATCAGATTAGCTTCGTGTCGCAAAACAGACTGTTCACGATTTAAAATTAATGATTCTAGGCGTTGTAGACAGTCTTCTACTTCAGTTTGAAACAGTAAGCGAATAATGTCTTGTAACGCACTCTCTGGTGAGAGAACTGTTATGGTATCCTCAGAAATCAAACAGCCCAAACGATCTTGTAACTCTTCAAAAACTGGATAACAAAAAGTTGCTAACCATTGTTCATCGATAGTATAACCTTCTGAATGTAGTTTTACTATTTGGCGTAACCAATCTACTCCAGCTAAAAGTAGGCTTTGCAAATCAGCATCAAGTTCTAAAGGGTCTTTCTGAGTTGTCAAAACTTTAAAGTAATCTTCTAATCGGTGAGCTAAAGCACTTAAAGTCCGAAATCCCATCATGCCTGCGCTACCTTTGATGGAATGAGCAGCTCTTACTCCAGCATTTATTTTTGATAGAGCAATCTCACGATTAAATTTGACTTCTAATAATACAGTTTCTAGAGTATTGAGAGAGTCAGTTACTTCCTCTAAAAACTGTAACTGGGTTTCTAGTTCCTTGTCTCGTAACATAGTTTTTATTCGTTAATAGTCATTAGTGAGACCAGTGCTGTGCAAGGATTGTCTCCGCAGGCATCTGGCGTTATCGCAGCGAAACCGGAGGTCTTCCCTGAAGGGTTATTCGTCATTAGTCATCTCCAATTACCAAAGAAAAAATGACTAATTCTTGTCGCTATTTAGCAACTTTCCTGGGTGCTGTTAGCAATCTAATCAAATGAGATAATTTATAATAGCAAATCTTAGATTCTGTCAATCGTTGAAGAATATAAAATCGCTTTCACATCCTTAGAACTGTAAAAAGCAGATACTTTACTTGTGATGACCCTGATATATTTTGAAGCTAATATAAAAAGGAAAACTGCTCATTATGAGCATTCCTACAAAAGTGATTGTCAAGTTTTGTTTTTATTATAAGAACTGATTGATAAAGTAAACATTAAGATATTATAGCTTGGAGCCAGTCCGCTCTTTGGGAGTTATCATTAGCGGAGCGGAACGAAGTTCGCCACTGCGTTGGGGAGGCAGTGCGTTGGAGAGCCAGCGCTGCAGGAGCGGAGCAAGTGCGTTGCGGAGGACAGTGCCGGGGTGAGGCAGCACGATCGCGGTCTTGGGGGTTTCCACGCCAGGTGCTACAACGGGGGTTCTCTCGACCTAGGCGTCTGGCGTTCAGGTTTCCCGGCTTGTAGACGCCCGGAGGGCGGCTTCCCGATAGCCGTAAGGCGTGGCGTCAGCCATAGGGTAGCATCTGCTGTCGGCTGTGCCGACTTGTAGCATGTGGCGTCCCGTTATAGACGCCTTTGTTAGGAACTGATGTTTTCCCTAGTAAGACTAAATCCTCTGAATGTACAACCAACTAACTAACTAAGCTAGTTAACTCATCCCCCGGCTATGAAATTTTCACTCCGTTTAATTTCATAAAAAGCCGGGGGGAAATCGAACTCATTAGTCCTTAGTCGCGAGTCTTAGTAGTTTTAGTTCCTAAGAGGAACCGCTGCGCTACATGATTTTTTGTATTTAATCATACTAATGACTAATGACCAATAACTAATGACTAAGGCGACAAGGCGACAATTCCTCCCCGCTCTAGAACGAACGGGGCAACCGAAGTCGCCTTCTGGTGAGTTGAGCGCTAACCTGACATGACCAGCCCCTCCGGGGCGGGAACAGGGAATAGGGAACAGGCAACAGCAAAAAATTAGCCCCGGATATTGGATTCAAGCCCCTTAATTTATTAATGGAAGAATTCAAAAAAATTGTTGACAGATGCGTAGCACGATTCAACAAGACGTCCTTGTTTAAATCCCCTAATTTTAATTATGGGGATTCCCCTGTTGCCTGTTGCCCGTTCCCTGTTCCCTTTTTAAATAACTTATAAATTACTCAATGTGTTGAAAGATAACTTTCAGCAAATCTACTTGTGTAAAAGGCTTGATGAGATAGCCTGTAGCTCTAACCATCTTTGCTTTTGCTCTGTCTATCAATCCTGCTCTGCCCGTAACCATAATCACTGGGGTGTTCTGAAAGTATGAATGTTTTCGTAACAAGGTACACAATTCATAACCATCTAAGTTTGGCATTTCGATATCTAATAAAATGAGGTCGGGTCTAATACGGATAATTTGCATTAAAGCTTTTAAAGAGTCATCTATTCCAATTACAGAAAATATTTGATTATCTAGGAATTTTGTGATTGAATTGATAATAAGAGGACTATCATCAACGCAGATTATTGTATAAGTCTTTTTGTTAAATTGTTTTTGGAAGTTCTGTTGGTGTTGACCATCGTTATTATTAATATTTACTGTTTGAATGTTGGTTAAATTTGTAAACTTTTGTTCAATTTTTGCTTTTGACTGCCTGATTTTTGATGAAAAAGATTGGAATCGACGTTGTATCCTGTGTGATGTAGTATTTTCCTGTTCTTGTGTTCTATTCTGACAATTTTCGACTATTAAACGTAAATCAAGATGACAGAACTTTGGCATATCATCTAGAACACTTTCCGAAGCAAATTCATAACTCCCCTCTTTTATCTTCAGAAATTGTTCAATAATTTCTATCGCCAATTGCTCTATTAACATTCCAGCTTGAGCAGGAGTCATATACTTTTGATTCACGAGCCAGCAAATAGCTAAATAATCTGGATTTTGTATTGCTTGATTGTCAAGTCCAGTTTCAAATAGCGTCTGTAACTGTTTATCAATTCCACTATTGAGAGTAGGAATTTCCTCACTTAAACGGTGTAAATGCCTGTAAATGACATCAAACATTTTATCTGTATAACAGGCATAAATCAGTTTACCTTCATCTAAATAGATTGACCAAGAAGCGGATGGGCTAAACACTTGCCAACAACCACTCAGAGGTTTACTAGTCATTTTTCCTAGTAAAGATAATGGCTGTAATGCCTGAAAAAATCTGTATCTACCAATAGGAAGGGTCGTCATATTCATAAAGAAAGATTTTTTATTGAAAGAACAACAACGATATGAAGATAGGTACTCGTGGCTAGAGACTAGAAGAATGATGCTATTAGTGACTAGCAACTTAGATCTGTATTGACTCTATATTATTGCCACAAACTTGTACTTTGTCTTGTTGAGAAGTTGGTGAAGCATGACTTACACCTGTTTAGACAAAGCAATAACAGATGTGAGATTACAGTACTCAATTCCTGAAAACAAAGATCCCTCACCAAAAGCAGAGCAATGCTTGGAGAAGTCTAGTTCCTGGTTCGGTAGCTGTGCGGATTTAAGGTTTTACTTAGTTTTACTGCTCCTTAATGGAAAATCGGGAGAAATTACAGATAGCTTGTACACAGAATTTAAGCTACTTATCTACATTCATTGTACTGAGGAGTACACTTAGTACATTCATCATTAATAGGGTTCGGAAATCAAATTTATGCCAAAACAGGGAAATGAATTATCTCTTAAGCCAATTCCGAACCCGTTTTATGGTGACGTGTACTTAGCAGGAGAGTTTACAGCATCATTGGGTATCACAAGAAATTTAGAAAGTGGATAACTATTTATCAAATACATCTTTATAGAGTATTTTTCCATACCAAAACTATTGGATTTTACTAAAATTTCCGCAAACAAGGAGAGGTATATTCCCGCCTCTACCTATTATTCCCATATGGCTGTCCGCCAAGTTTTACCTAGCTTAAGTAGATGCCTATTTGAATTATAAGAATAGCAAACTCATATGAGTTGTGACTGTGGTCATAAGTCATACACCTACGTTGCGTCATGAGGCGCAAAGGCAACTGTTTCATTAAAAGGTATTTTCATCATACGTACTGGTAACAGTATGTGACATTGTTTCGTAACGAATCGTCACCCTGGAGAGTTTTGAGTGCCACCTTCAATAATTTCCAGTGAAACTCAAAAAATTGAGTAAATAACCTCAAATAAATAGAAAACTTTAGTTAATGGGTAGATGGTAAGTAATATGCTCACTATTATTTAGATTACTATAATTTTAACAAAAAAGTTAAAACACGTATTAAAACTACTATGAGCCAGTCAAGAAAACGTTAATAATCACTTTGTTTACAGTGTGCTTTTTTAGAGAATATTACATTATTGTTTTTTCAGTGCTAGTACTTAACTCATTTAAGTACAAATATAGAATTCATGAAATATTTATGTATAGAAGTGTATAAAATCAAATAAAAATAAGTAATAAAGAAATAATAGTTTTTTAAACTACATACCAACAAACTAAAATTGGGAGACTATAAATACTAATACTATACTTATATCTACATATGAGGCTACTTACACTCAGATGCAAGCGCCTTTACATTGAGCAAAGAGTACATAACTTGAGTGAAAAAGCAAGCAAGAATGACAATGTATTTATAAACAGTCAGTACGAATTAAACCACAATAAAAAAATATACTGCCACAACATCTAGTTTTTCCAAGAGTTTTGGCAAATTTTATGTAACTTTGATAAAGGTTATATAATTTAGGAACATCTAAGATGAAAAAATCGTCTCTAGTGAGAATAGAAAAAAACTAAGAACACTATTGAGTGTTCTGTTTGTTAGTGATTTGTTGAATTAAAAGGTCTAAGTAAGGCTAGGTAAAAATTATATTGTTTGACTATTTGTTGCGAATTTTGACTTTCGAGAAAATCGAATATTCTTAGCTTGACTTTAGCCATGTAGGGCGGTGTAGCTCAAGGTATTGGTCAACCATTCCTTAGATAGTTTGCAAATACTCGCGAAGACTTTAACTATTGTAAATATGAAGCATCTTCTTATTCTTGGCGGAACAGGTGACGCGACAGAATTGGCAGCTAAAGCCTGCGCTATTCCAGAGGTAGAAGTTATCACATCTTTAGCTGGTCGCACCAGTCAACCACAAGCGCCAGCCGGAATACTACGTATTGGGGGTTTTGGTGGTGAAGCGGGGCTGGTAGAATACTTAGTTGAAGCGAAAATAGATGTAGTGATCGATGCGACTCACCCCTTCGCTAAACAGATATCTTTTCATGCAGCTGCTGCCGCTGCTACTTGTAAAATACCCCATCTGATGCTCATCCGTCCTGCTTGGGAGCGTCTTCCTAATGATCAGTGGGTTGAAGTTGATAGCGTGGAAGCAGCTGCTGCTGTATTACCTGAATTTGCCAAACGGGTATTCCTGACTATCGGTAGGCAGCAACTTGCACCCTTTGCCAGTTTGGAGGATATTTGGTTTTTGATGCGACTGATTGAGCCTCCTGCAACTGAAGCATTGGTGCCATCAGGGGTGATATTGTGCGATCGCGGTCCGTTTGCCCTAGACAATGAGCAAAAACTCTTAATTGACCATCAAATCGATACAGTCGTCAGTAAGAATAGCGGCGGTGATGCTACCTATGCGAAAATTATTGCAGCGCGATCGCTTGGGGTGAGGGTAGTGATGGTGAAACGTCCAGCAACTCCACCAGGAGAAGAAGTCAGCGATGTGGAGAGTGCTGTGGCGTGGTTAGTGAATCAGCTACTATAAATTTGAGAGATTGTTTCCTATGGTGGAAATTATTCCTGCTTTAGGTCTTGATCTTATAATGCCAGTTTTGAAGAGTTGGCATAGGGTAGGGCTATGGTGGGTAGAGTAGATCAAAGGTTAGAGTAAGGTAGGGTAAGCTGATAGCTAAATGGAAGAGCTGGGTCTGCGAAAGAGAATAGACGATGGCGAGAGTAAGAAACGACTTATTAACACGTGTAGTGATGTTGCTCTGTTTTGGTACAGCACTGCTATCTCTGGCTGTCCGCTGGCACATGACGAGTTCTACGACTGCTGATACAAAGTTAAAAACAGGTGGAAACGTTATTTTATCTGAGAAAGCCTCTGCAGCAGAAAAACCGTGGCAACTGATACAGGGAAGACAAAATGCAATTGCGTCCAATATCTCAAATTTGCTATCGGCTAAAAGTTCGGATCAAGAAAAATCATCTCTTGGGTTGGGATCTGGAAAGACTTTATTGGTAGTTGCTTTGAGCGATCGCCGCGTTTACGTTTATCGTGGGGATATTGTTGTTGCAAGCTACCCACTTGGTGTGGGGAAGAAAGGCTGGGAAACCCCCACTGGTACCTTCCAGATTATACACAAGCAACTAAATCCTATGTGGCGTCACCCAATTACTGGCAGAGTCTTTCCGTCAGGTGAAGATAGTCCTTTAGGAGACAGGTGGATTGGTTTTTGGTCAGATGGACGCAATCAAATTGGCTTTCACGGCACACCAGATGAGGAAGTTGTGGGCAGTGCAATATCCCACGGGTGCTTGCGGATGCGTAATCCCGATGTGCGCCTACTTTACAAGCAGGTGAGTTTAGGCACACCAGTGGAAGTCCGTCAATAATAATGAGTTATGAGTTATTCGTCATTTGTCATTTATTTTTAATGAATGACAAATAACGAATGACCACTCTCATTTTTGCTCAAAATGAGGTGCGTATGCTTGGAGTAAGGTACTAACTTGGCGCAGAACTTCGTTGCCAGTATTTTTTGTTCCAACTGGCGTCCTGTCATCATTCGGTCGGTCTAAGTTTCTAACGATCGCCTCGGCGACGCGCTGGGCAATCAATTTCTGGAGTTCTTTTTTAGCACGTTGGCGCTGGTAGTTGGCACCTTCTTCTGTGGTGGCATACAAAGGTGGTAGGCGGTTGAGGGCGTAGGCGGCAATATCCCCAACATCGAGAGAACTTTCGCTAGTTGCCTCAATTTCTGCTACACGGGATATAGCTTCTGTGAGTACCAACTCTTCCATAACGTTGATAAATTGTTTGCGTGGTACCGCCACCACTTCCCCAGTCAATAGCGCGCCCATCAGCTGATCCAACGCCATGTACTCTTGTCTTGAGAGTTCACTATCGCTATCACAGATTCGCCCGACTTCTGCTTCCATTGCTGGTGTAAGATAACCATCCAGGAGAGCTTGTTCCACAATTTTTTCAATACTCATAACGCTCATCATTTTTTAGCCATCCAAGCAACGGGGGGCACGGTACCAATCAATCCTATTTATTTTGCCCACATATGAGCAAATAATACGCAAATAGTTACTATTTTACTGCTTGATCTCTCCAAGGTACAGGGTCAATAGATTTTCCATTCACATAAAGTCCCCAATGTAAATGCGGACCTGTGGCAGCACCTGTTGAACCCACTGCGCCAATTACTTGACCAGGTTTGACAATATCACCTTCTTTAACATTAATACGACTCAGATGCATAAAAATACTTGCCACTCCCTGCCCGTGGTCAATCCCAACAACATTACCATGAACTCGGAACCCTTGAGATACCTTACCTACTAAGACAACGCGTCCAGCGGCTGGAGCGACAACAGGCGAACCAGCAGCGCCAGCATAATCAATGCCGCGATGATAATAATCATTTGCAAATTTACCATTATAGTAGCGACGTACACCATAAATTGTTGTGATCGGTCCTTTATTGGGTGCCAAAAAAGCACCATCCCAAAGCTTTTCTGGTGTTCGTACTCCCCTGAATTCTTTTGCACGATTGAGTTCATACTCGGTCGCTTCTACCCCGGCTTTTCCTGGGGGTAGATTAATGCGCTGTACGGGGAATTTGCGATCGCGCACTTGTATGGATAAATTCTGCACTTGACCTTCAAAAGAAACCCGAACATTTCTGGTTCCAGCTTTTTCCAAAGGCGTCGTGGGGATAAAAGCCCGATACTGTTGTGGTGCTATTTCATATGCTGGATAAGTCTCATCACCATTAGTGACTGTCACGTTGCCACCGTTTGCTGGATTATCTAAATTTACGACAACTGATATAGTATCACCAAGTTTAGGAGTCGCTGGACTGACTTGTACTTGTAACGCTTTTGCGGGGGAAGCTAAAGCAATGGGCAAAGCAGCGAATATTCCTAGGACAACACTGATTGCACCGAAGTTAGCAATTCTTGCTGGAACGCCTAAACTTAGGACTTTGTTATTAAAGTTACTGGTGTGATATTCAACAGTCATAAAGATGGTACAAAAATTTTCAATCCTTCTGTTGAACAACAGACTACCGTATTGTTTCAGGTGTTTCCCAATCTTGACCAAAACGTAAATACACTTTCCTCCCCACTTCTTTTAAAAGTGGAGAGGAAAGCCGATGTTGTTTAAACAACTCATTATTATGCAGGATTCGCTTGTACTCTCCTTTGAAGGAGGCTGATAATTGAAGCTTTTTCTAGAAGTCCGACGAGTACGCCATTGTCACAAATTACGGCAAGTGCAGATAACTTCTGTTGTTCTAAAACCTGCATCACTTCCAACAAGGGTTTGTCAGATTGGACAGTGACGACCTGTTGGACTGGTCGCATAACTTCTGTGACTGGAGTTTCTGACCAAAGTGCTGTGGAGACAGTTCGCAAATCTTGAACGGATATTGCTCCTACCAATTGTCCACTTTCATCAGTGACCAAGAAGCGATGCCAGTTTTGACCATTCAAAATACGCTCGTCAGCAAACTCTCTGAGGGTTAGACTCGCAGACACAGTTGGACTATCTAGTGTGACTGCATCGGCTGCTGTTAAACCAGTCAATTGTTCTTGTACTTTAGCAAACTGAGCTGTATTCCCAGCATTTTGCAGTAAGAAGAAACCAATTAACAAATTCCAGATGTTAGCAAAGCTACCAAACAATAGTACTGGAAGTAAACCAGAGGCTACAGCTACCCAACCAAAGATTTGCCCAACTCGACTGGCAAAAACGATGCCTTTATATGGATTACCTGTTACTTTCCAAACAAGAGCTTTCAGTATATTTCCACCATCTAGAGGCAAGCCTGGAATAAGGTTAAATAGAGCTAATGCCAAGTTAATAGAAGCCAGTAGTCCAATGATTGCTGCCAATGGTCCTGTTGGAGTCGCCACAAAACCGATAGCTGTCAGTATCCCGAATAGCACTAGGCTAACTAAAGGACCTGCAACTGCAACCCAAAAAGCTTCCGCTGGAGTTTTCGATTCTCTTTCTAAGCTTGCCAACCCACCAAATATGAATAGTGTAATTGATTTTACATCTATTCCTTGACGAATAGCGACAAAGCTATGTCCTAATTCATGGGCGACAACCGAAGAAAATAACAATACTGCTGTCAGCAATCCCAGTGGTAAAGCTAATCCACCACCTAATTGAGGAAATTGTGCTGCTAGTCCACCGCTGTAGCTTAAAGTCACTAGGAACAGGATTAAAAACCAAGACGGATGGATATAGAAGGGAATCCCGAAGAGATTGCCAACGCGAATAGTCCCATTCATACCTTTCACCTTTGATTTCAACTTGCAGAGGTTTTATTTTACCTCTGTTGATGTGATGTTTATATCGTAACGAAATGTTAAGCATTTTTAATCTTTATAACTGTCGTGATCTCCGTCTGTTAAGATGCGGTGATCCTACTTAATCGTTGGTGAAAGATAAGTAAATATTAAATTTTGTTGGAAACCATCTGGTGATTTCACCTTGGTGTCATACAGTGAGCTTGCGAAGAGGGTATGTGTTATAGTTCCGTTTTACGCTTGGGTCTAATACAAATGATGGGTTTTTAATTCTTTCCCCCTGCTCCCCGCTCCCTGCTCACGCCAGGTGCTACAACGGGGGGGACCCCAACGCCAGACGCCTCAAGTCGGGAAACCCGCCCACGGCGCTGGCTCCGCAACGCACTGGCTCCCCTGCTTGCCTATTTGTATCAACCTTAAAGTGAAACGGTATTAGCCCTCCTCGCTTGCTCTAGGACTGCTCGCTTCTAATTTTTAATTGGTGGTGCCAAAGGTTGGCGTGGTGTACCACCTCCACCAATGCTGTTCGGTTCGTTATTGTCCACTACCTTCACCGCAGCGATAATTTTGGCGAAGTCCGCTTGGAAATCTGTATCTTCATCAATCTGATGTCCGGTGACTGCTTGGTACTGTTGCTCGGCACTTCGCTCAACGCAAAGGTAATTGTAGTCCCAACCCGCATCATCAACGACGTAAGCGCCGTAGTCTTGCATGGCTTGGAAGATTTTCTTACCTGCTTTAGAGGTCAGTCCTAGGTTATCGGCTGTGATATCAGGTGGAATTGCTAGCAACGAACCCAGGACCAGCGCGGGATTAGACCCCTGATATTGGTTTGCTGCATTACTATCAGCCAGACGAGCCGGCCAGCGGTAACCAGGAGTTGACGATGAAGGATTATAATGCAGCCACTTACCCCAGATATCAATCTTGAGTGCGTGACGGATAGGCTTGTTGTTCAACAACTCACTTTTGCGAATGCTACCACCAATGCTCGACATCCCTGAGCCACCATGCCCACCATAAATGCCATCGCCGTAAATGTCTTGCTCTCCAAACCAAACGCCGTAAAGTGGAGCACCCTCCTGACAACGGGTGGTCACGTTAAAAGACACTAATGTCCTGCCATCCGGCTTTAGGAACGCTGAGGAGTTATTTGGAGTAAAGTATTCCTTTGCATCCTCAATGATCAGATTGTAAGGAACTTTCAACGGCTCACCCGCTTCGGGATGCCACTGTGCTTGCTGTTGCACCTGAGTGCCAGTGCAGCGACCTGGACCCCACGAATCAGGCATATAAGTTGGCACAACTGGATCACTTTCTTGGGTGATGATGAACCAATCTGTATCAACTCCAACGTCCGTTGAGCTGATGTCAGCATCAACATATTGCGCGTTCGCTCCAATTGGCATATTCCAGATGCTGTCGCAGGCAAACGGCTGTGTGTACTTATCGCGTAGTTGACCACGACCGCATTTGCTCCTATCTGAGGTGGTGGTTTGGGCTGTGAGAATAGGGGTAATCGTTTTTGTCAGATGTGGAAACTTTCTTGAGCTATTTGCTAACTCCAACTTGGTCTTTTGACTTAGACTCAAGCTTGATTGATTTTGATTGCTAAGACTGATCACAGAAGTGGTATTAAGAATATGGTTAATACCACTCAGGGTTACAGGATCGAAAATGATCATTTGCCTATTTTGTTTTGTTAAATATTGGTGAATCTCATATATGGTCATTTTTTCTGCTCTAAACAAATACAGGAAAAACCCTGAAACTTTGTTGAAGTTTCCTTGGAAGAGATTTCACGCCCAGAGTGAAGCGAAGTTGACGCAAATGAGATTTCCTCGAACTTTTATTAAAGCTATGTCATCAACGCAAACTTGTTAACAATATGTGAAAATATTTGAATAGCTCAATCTCTATAAAAAGAAAAATTGTTCTAAAATTTCAGCCTTCAGGTAAAAGTTCTCACTGAAATTTCGCGGCTTTTGTCGTCAGAAAACACAATACTAGGCATCGCTATTGGATACCCCGACGAATCCAAATCACTACCAGAACAATACCAACAGCGCGAGTTTTCTCCACGCCAGCGCAAGTCCATTGAGACGTTTGTCTTCACTGGAAGCTGGGGACAAACTTCCCCTGTGGTCAAATATTAGTTATTAAAAAAGAGGGATTTTCCCTCTTCATCCAGTATTTTTTTTTAAGCTTTATTTATAAGCTTTACTAAATAGCCGCTGTATCCAACCACAACGGCAAATTCATTACTCTTGAATAGCTGCTGGTATTTCCTCTTCAACTGGTTCAACTGCTTCAACTGGTTCAACTGCTTCAACTGGTTCAACTGCTTCAACTGGTTCAACTGCTTGAACTGCTTCAACTGGTTCAACTGGTTCAACTGCTTGAACTGCTTCAACTTCAACTGGTTCAACTGCTGGTGGTATTTCTTCAGCGCTAGTTTCAGCGGCTTCATCTGATGGAGCAATCACAGTAGTTGCACCTTGCTGTTTGGCTAGCAACTGTTCGCGATACCTAGCAGCCATTTCTTCTGCCTTGTCATAAACCAAATCGCGATTTTTGATCATGTCACCTGGTTCAGGTTCCAGTTGTTTGGTAGACAAGGAAATACGACCACGTTCTGCATCCAAGTCAATGATCATGACTTTGACTTCATCATTGACATTAAAGACACTATGAGGTGTATCTATATGCTCGTGGGAAATTTCGCTAATGTGGAGTAGACCGCTCACACCGCCAATATCAATAAAGGCACCGTAGGGCTTGATACCGCGTACAGTACCAATCACGACCTCACCAACTTCTAGGCGGTTCATCTTACGCTCAACCAGCGCACGACGGTGAGATAAAACAAGGCGGTTACGCTCTTCGTCTACCTCTAAGAACTTCAATGGTAGTTCTTCGCCAACCAACTCTTCTTTTGGTTTGCGCGTGCTAATATGAGATCCGGGAATAAATCCACGTAAGCCTTCTATCCGCACCAAAGCTCCACCACGATTGGTGGCAAAAACACCAGAACGAACAGTTGCATCTTCTGCTTGCAACTGTCGTACGCGTTCCCAAGCCCGCATGTATTCAATACGGCGAATGGATAGCGTCAGTTGACCATCTTCGTTTTCATCGGTCAGGATGAAAAATTCTCTTGTTTCGTTGGATTGTAGTACTTCTTCCGGGCTATCTACCCGGTTGATAGACATTTCTTGTATAGGTATATATGCAGCTGTTTTTGCACCTATGTCAATCAGAGCGCCGCGCGGCTCTATGCTGAATACTGTTCCTGGTACTATATCACCTGGGCTAAAATGATAATCGTACTTGTCCAAAAGAGCAGCGAAATCATCGTGAGTAAATCCAATTTCAGGAGCCATTAATTTCTGATTGACCATGCTGATTGTTTCCCGGTTATTTTTCTCCGTAAAGGTTTTGCCTCCTAGCGATGTAATGCAAGAGCCGAATAGGCATTCCACACCTACATCATTTTTCATCCTAGCGCAGAAAAGTGGATCTGAACACATTACCTTCCAGATCGTACATCATATCATAAATGCTCTACTCTTTTGTTTTTGTTAATAATTAATTATCAATAATAATAGTTGCATGCACTCTTTGTTGTCCACAAAGGGCGCAATCCTAAGATGCGCCCTCAGACTTACACCATCTTACACCTTATAGGTGGATGGATAGTGGTGATTTATTTGTCTTCTTTCTTTTGAATGCGAGGAGGTTCGCGGAAGGCGATCGCAAAGAAGAGAGTTCCGAGCGCCAAGGTTAAAACTAGGATGTACGCAACGCTTTCCATAGCTGTAGTTCCTGCCTATTTTCCCACCATATATTAGTGTACCAAGTTACAACAAAGAATGGTCTAGGGAATTGGGGCTTAGGGATTGGGGATGAGGAAAAATTTTTCCCGTTCCCAGTCACCAGTCCATAGTCCCTCTGATTAGACCATTCTTAACTTTTCATTACAAAGTTTAGAGAGGTTCCGCACGGCGGGTTGTTTTGTCACCCACTTTCTGGAACAGACCCCATTCAACTTGCTCTTCAAGATCCGCATCAACACCAGCAAATACATCTCGGTAGATAGTTCGAGAGCCATGCCAGATGTGACCAAAGAAGAACAACAACGCAAAGACTGCGTGTCCAAAAGTAAACCAACCTCTAGGACTGGTGCGGAACACACCATCAGAGTTTAGGGTTTCTCTGTCAAATTCAAAGATTTCCCCGCCTTGAGCCTTACGGGCATATTTCTTCACATCAGCTGGGTCTGTGAAGGTTTGACCGTTTAAGTCACCACCGTAGAAACTAGCGGTAACACCTGTTTGTTCAAAGCTATATTTGGATTCTGCTCGACGGAAAGGAATATCAGCACGGATAATACCATCACTGTCGGTCAAAATCACTGGGAAGGTTTCAAAGAAGTTGGGGAGACGACGCACGGTCAACTCACGACCTTCAGCATCTTTGAATACCGCGTGACCTTGCCAAGATTGGGCAATACCATCACCCTTATCCATTGCACCTGTACGGAATAGACCGCCTTTTGCAGGGCTATTGCCGACGTAATCGTAGAACGCGAGTTTTTCCGGAATTTGCGACCAAGCATCAGAAAGGCTTGCACCTTCAGCAAGACTACCTTGCACGCGGCGATCAATCTCGTGCTGGAAGTAATATTGATCCCACTGATAGCGGGTAGGTCCAAACAGTTCGATTGGTGTGGCTGCGTTTCCGTACCACATGGTGCCAGCAACAACAAACGCTGCAAAGAATACAGCAGCGATACTGCTGGACAGCACTGTTTCGATATTACCCATCCGCAGAGCTTTATAGAGTCTTTCGGGGGGTCTGACTGATAGGTGAAATAAACCAGCAATAATACCTACTATTCCGGCGGCAATGTGGTGAGCAGCTATACCACCAGGGTTAAACGGGTTAAAACCATCTGGTCCCCACTCTGGTGCGACTCCTTGGACATGCCCTGTTAAGCCGTAGGCATCAGAGACCCATATTCCAGGTCCAAATAATCCTGTGACGTGGAAAGCACCAAAACCAAAGCACAGTAAACCAGACAAGAACAGGTGAATGCCAAACATCTTTGGCAGATCAAGAGCGGGTTCACCAGTGCGGGAGTCTTGGAACAACTCCAAATCCCAGAAAACCCAGTGCCAAACGGCAGCTAAGAACAGTAAACCGGAAAGAACGATGTGGGCAGCGGCGACGCCTTCAAACGACCAAAAACCAGGGTCACTTGATGGACCGCCGGTAACGTTCCAACCGCCCCAAGATTGGGTGACGCCCAAGCGTGCCAAAAAGGGCAGCACGAACATACCTTGACGCCACATCGGGTTGAGTACTGCGTCGCTAGGGTCATAAATGGCTAGTTCGTACAAAGCCATTGAACCAGCCCAGCCTGCCACCAAGGCTGTATGCATCAAATGTACAGAAATCAGTCGCCCTGGGTCATTCAGAACAACTGTATGTACTCGGTACCAGGGTAGTCCCATCGACTACGCTCCTCCTCGATGATTTATGTTTACAAAGTAATGCAATTTTTCAGTTTTTGTTATTGCCACAGCTGGAATTATCCCACAGCTTTGTCTTATAAATGAGACAGTGTGGTTGATTTGGCAATGCTTACACATTTGGGGAGTTTTCATCCCAAAGAGTCGCGATGCCAAGTGAAAAATGAGAATGTTTAAAAAAGTGTAACGTTTGATGGAGCTGTTTGCAAGCGTGTCAACATAAGCATATACGTAGCTTGAGGGTGTCTCAAACTACGTACGTTTTGAAGATAAAAAGAGCTGGGGATAAGAAAATTCACGCATTAGCTCATTTTCATCCCCTTGATCCGGTGTAACCTTCGTGATCGCTGAAACTAAACCATAGATTTAATATCTTGCAGATGACATCTAGCCGAGGCTGTTCCCAAGCGTTCAATAACCTGTTCAGCACTCATCAACCGCTTGAGGACAACTTGACCTATGGCTTGACCAGATTTACTGACTTGTAGTTGTGTTGTCGGCTTCACTTCCACAGTTAAAACGACATCTTCAACCTGATAAAGCCATAACACTTCGTTTTGTTCTACTAAACAGATATTCATGCGCTGAATGTCTGGTTGGCGTCGCCATGCAGCCATCTGCCAAAGTCCATCAGATGCCCACACTCTGCCAACTGTCCAACCGTCAGATAGGAAGAAGTATTTCACACTTTTTAGTCTCGCTATTAGACTCGAAATCTACTTATTCTCGATTGGCATTTTGGGTGCCAGTCGGTTTTCCCGAAGCTAAGTATTTTTTTCCTGCATTGGGATGCACGTAGACAAAACCCTATGTTAAGCTTTTAAGCTACGAGAAAAGCTTAACAAATGTTTGCCCTGGTATAGTTTAAATTTAAAACAAATTTAGGCACTGTTTATATGTTTAATCAAATAATTTTTTTTCTGTTATTCAGGAACATGAAATTCTATATATTGGTCTAATTTTTTTTATTTTGATGGTAGGACTTAAATAAACTTATTAAAGTTGACTGGCAAGAACTCAAAACTCACAAGATGAAAAGGTCTTATCCTAAACTTTTAATTCTTTTTAGGAAGTTTGAGAAAAAATATAGTATAATGCGTGACCACTAAGCTTCAAAATATTTAATCTTATGATCAGGTTTTCCTTGTCCGTGAGACAGTGGAGTCAAATTACTAAATTCTTTTGTTTACTTTGTTTGTGTCTACTTTTGGTGGCTAGTTGTTCGCGAAGCCAACAGGCGACGACAACATCTGGTGCAGTTAATGCCTCAACAGGAGATGGTCGCATTACTATAGGTACGACGCTTAATCCTCGTACTTTAGATCCAGCAGATGCTTATGAATTGGCAGCTAATGGATTAGTTTCCAACATGAGCGATCGCCTTTACGCTTATGAACCAGGAAGCACAGAAGTTAAACCTCAGTTAGCCACCGCTTTACCCAAAGTGAGTCAAGATGGTTTAACCTACACAATTCCTCTGCGTCAAGGAGTCGTGTTTCATGATGGAACTCCTTTTGACGCCAAAGCAATGGCGTTTAGTCTGGAACGCTTTATCAAAAACGGGGGTAAACCTTCTTTCTTATTAGCAGATGTGGTGGCTTCAGTCAAAGCGACGAGTGAGTATGAGTTAACAATACAACTGAAAAAACCGTTTGCGGCGTTTCCGTCTTTGCTGGCGTTCTCAGGTGTTTGTCCAGTTTCTCCCAAAGCTTATGAAATTGGTGCAGAGAAATTTAAGCCAAATATTTTTATTGGTACGGGTCCATATAAATTAGTACGGTATGGCACAGATTCCTTACAATTTGATGTCTTTGATAAATATTGGGGAGAAAAACCAGCGAATAAAGGCATTAATTTGCAAATTCTAAGTAGTCCAGCGAATTTATATAATTCCTTTCGCACGGGTGCAGTTGATGTTGCTTACCTATCTTTACAACCAGACCAAGTTCGCAGCTTGGAAGAAAGTGCTAAAAAAGGAGATTGGCAAGCGATATCAGCTCAAGGTAGCGTAGTCACTTATCTGGTGTTAAACCTGAATCAAAAACCGTTGGATAAACCAGAGGTTAGACAAGCGATCGCCACGATGATCGACCGTCCACTGATAAATCAGCGCGTCTTGTTAGGTCAAGCAACTCCTTTGTACAGCATGATACCAAAAACGTTTGATGTTTCCCAGCCATTATTTAAAGAAAAATATGGTGAAGCCAATGTAGACAAAGCAAAACAATTGTTAACTTCTGCTGGCTTCTCCAAAGAAAATCCAGTCAAGCTACAAGTTTGGTATCCTTCGAGTTCTGCTCCTCGCAGTTTAGCAGCACAGCTACTCAAAGCATATGCCGATAAATATATGGATGGAATGTTGCAATTTGAAATCAACACTGTAGATGGTGCTACCTTTTATAAAGCTATAGCTAAGAGTTTTTACCCAACTGCTTTGTTAGATTGGTATCCAGACTTTTTAGATGCAGATAATTACATTCAACCATTTTTAGGTTGCGATAAAGGCTCAGATGCGAAGGGATGTGAACAGGGAGGAAGTCAGACTCAGGGTTCATTTTACTACAGCGAAACCATGAACAAACTGATTACAGAACAACGCCGAGAGCAAAACCCCCAAGCACGTAAGAACATTTTTGCAACGATTCAAGCACAGATAACCACTGATGTGCCTTATGTTCCCTTATGGCAAAGCAAAGACTATGTGTTTGCTCGCAAGGGAGTCAGCGGCGTGCAACTTGATCCAACTCAAAATCTGATTTACAAAACAATTAAAAAATAGTCATTAGTCATTAGCTATTAACTCTTGATTGTTGAGTGTTGACTATTGACTCCTAATTCCTAACTCTTGATTAATAATGTCTAGATCCAAAGCCTTACAATATTACATTGTCGCCCGTGTACTTTTAGCTCCATTGATGCTTTTGACTGTAACTACAGTCGTGTTTCTCCTGTTACGTGCAACTCCAGGAGATCCAGTCGATGCAATTCTTGGTGGACGTGCGCCAGAAAGTGCGAAGGAAGAATTGCGAGCTAAACTGGGTTTAAACCTTCCTATATGGTTACAGTATTTGAATTACATAGGAAAATTGCTGAGTCTGGATTTAGGAACTTCTATAGCGAGTCGTGGACAATCTGTTTGGGAAGTGATTGGGCAATATTTTCCTGCAACTGTGGAATTGGCGGTTTGTAGTATGGCGATCGCACTCATAGTTGGAATTGGAATTGGTGTGATTTCTGCATCTCGTCCTGGAAGTTATCTAGATATTGGAGGGCGATTATTTGGGATTATCACATATTCTTTACCCATGTTTTGGGCTGGGATGATTTTGCAATTGATTTTCGCAGTCCAGTTAAATTGGTTTCCTTTAGGAACGCGCTTTCCGACAACTACGCCAGCCCCTCATGGTATAACTGGTTTATATACGCTTGATAGTTTATTGAGTGGAAACTTGAATCAATTTTTTACTGCTTTACATTATCTTGCACTTCCTAGTCTCACTTTAGGTCTTTTGCTGAGTGGAATTTTTGAGCGAATTGTGCGAGTGAACTTAAAGCAAACTATGAAAGCAGATTATGTGGAAGCAGCAAGAGCAAGGGGTATTCCTGAAAGAAAGATTTTGTTTTCTCACGCTTTAAAAAATGCGCTGATTCCTGTAATTACTGTTATGGGTTTGACGTTTGCTTCACTATTAGGTGGGGCGATTTTAACTGAGGTTACCTTCTCTTGGCCTGGATTGGCGAATAAATTATATGATGCCATTAACGCGCGAGATTATCCTTTGATACAAGGAGTGTTGGTATTTTTTGCGGCAATTGTGGTTGTTGCTAGTATTGTGATTGATATTATCAATGCTTATATAGATCCAAGGATTAAGTATTAGGGATTGGTTCTGGGTGCGATTTGGAGAAGATCAGAACGCCTGCGGCAATCTCCTTAAAAAGCGGGTAAATGGGTAAGATAGCCCCCCTTTTTAAGGGGGGTTGGGGGGATCTCCTTTGAGATAACCTCTTTAACTGAACCTATTGATACCAATTCTCCATGATAGCTTGCGTGGCGTAGCCATAGATAAGTAGGTCGGCGTAAATAATTCTTGTTGGAATAAAGCAGGGAGCAGGGAGCAGGGAGTAGGGAGAGAAAGAGTTTGAGCTTTATTTACTTTTCTTTACACAGTTTGATTTTTTTGCACCGACTTACTTAGACATAAACGAACCGCCAAGACGCCAAGAACGCCAAGAATGAAAGAGTAAGTATTAAGTGCAAGTTTACAGAGAATTAGTATGACTTTTTATAAAATATTTTACAGCTTACAAATAGCTTTGAGAACTTGTAGTAATTGAATTGCACTTTCAGGTTCTATTAAATATAGCTTCGGCATTAAATGATAAGTTGGATGATTTCCCTGTAGGATGTAAACAAATTGGTAATCTTGTCCATTGGAAACGAGTCCCCAAACTGATTTTTCATGCTTCAAACTGTCATGGGCATAAGTAAGCAGTTGAGGTAAACCTTCAGAAACGGAAATACTACTGTTTTTAGATTCGATCACTAAAATCCAAAAATATGCTTGAGCTGTTGTGTTTTGAGCTTTGGTGACAGCTAAAATATCCATTCGCCCTGTAATTTTAGTATCTTCATCTGTAATATCAATATCTGCTATTTATTCTTCCAAGCTAATCTTGATAGGGTAGCGATAAAATCCAGCTAATCGTAATAATGGGAAGATTGTTAAAGCTTTAACGAGTCCTTCTGAAACTCTTCCTTCTATTAAGTAATTATCAAAATCATTGCGAATTTGAATGAGTTCTTGTTGTTCAGACTCTGTTAAAGGTTCGAGAGATAAGATAGGAGTGAATGAATTGTTGTACTGTCTTTGGAAGTCGAAAAGACGGTGAATGTCTGCTAGTGATAAGTTTTTGGCTTGGAGAAGTGTCATAATTGTATAGTTTTAAAAGTTATTTATTAATTTTATTGTGCTGTGCGATACGCCTCTGGCGTCTGCCCTTTGGGCAATCGCCCCGAAAGAAAGCCGCCTAAGAGGCGATCGCACTTTTGATGCTGGTAAATTCCCTCGATAAGCTTGATCCAGTCATTATAGTGTTATATTCTTCAGTAACTGAACTCTTATAATTACCTAAATGAGCGGTGCTATTTCTATAAAAATTCTATTTTTAGCAGCCGATCCGAGTGATGCTTCTCGGTTACGTTTAGGGCAAGAGTTACGAGATATTAAAGAAAGATTGCGAATAGCCAAAGCGCCAGAAAAATATCAGTTGGAACAGCGAGAGTCAGTTCGTGTTGCGGATATTACTCAAGCTATATTTGATATTGAGCCAAATATCATACATTTTTCTGGACATGGTACGAGTCAAGGAGAGCTTTGCTTTGAGAATGGACTGGGCAAAGTCCAATCTGTGAAGGCTGACGCTTTGGCAGCAATGTTTGAGTTTTTTGCACAGCACGTAAATTGTGTGGTGCTAAATGCTTGCTACTCTGAAATTCAGGCAAAGGCGATCGCCCAACATATACCCTTTGTTATTGGGATGAATGACGCAATTGGTGATCAAGCGGCGATTTCTTTTGCTGTTGGTTTTTACAAAGCATTAGCAGCAAATCGTTCGATTGAAGATGCTTATAAGTTTGGCTGTTTAGAAATTCGATTACAAGGTATTCCAGAACATATCAAACCAGTTATTTTTGTAAAAAAAAAGATTTAGTTCTTGTTCCAAAAGCGGTAACTCCCAATCCTTTCATTCCCCAGCATGGCAGAGTAGAAGATACACAACGGTTCTTTGGACGAGAAAGGGAAATGCAGCGGGTGTTTGAGGTGCTTAACAGCGGAAGTAGTGTTGCTTTGATAGGAGAAGAAGGAATTGGCAAGTCATCTTTACTATGGGCGATTTGCCAACAGGCGGAAAATCGCCTGCAACCGTCGCGTCAGTCAGTTTTTCTAGATTTGAATTATATAGATAATGAAGATGACTTTTACAGGGCGTTGTGTGATGAGGTGGGTATCGTGGAATGTACAGGATATCTATTAACCCGAAATTTGAAAGCGCATAAAAATAAAGTGCTGCTGGCTTTAGACAATGTAGGAAAGATGACTTGGCAGGGGTTTACCCGTGGAGTCAGGGATAAGTTGCGCGGTTTAGCTGAGGGGAGTAATGCGCCGCTGAAGTTGATTTTAGCTGCGACTGAACCACTCAACAATTTGTTTAATGATAGTCATGATGATGGTAGAACATCACCGCTGGCGGGTATTTGCCAGGAGGAACATATTCAGCCTTGGGATGAAACTACCATGCGTGATTTTTTTGCTAGTCGTCTGGCTGGGACTTCTGTGAGGTTTACTGAGGAGGAGATTGTGCAACTGGTGGAAGAAAGTAGCGGACATCCTCGGAAACTCATGCAGCGATGCTATAAAACTTATGCGCGGTATACCGGAGGTGGGGAATGAATTTAGTTCTTGCACAATTATCGTATATCGTCCACGACCGCCTAGGATTAAAATCCCAGGCTCATAGAGAAAGTCCACTCAAGTGGACTCTCACAATCGTTATGCTTTGTAGTCCTCTTCAGAGGACTTTGGCTATTAGCCCGGAAATTTATTTCCGGGCGGGTAGTGTTCGTAGCTTAATGAATTCAGTTCTTGCACTATTATCGTATATTGTCCACGACCGCCTAGGATTAAAATCCCAGGCTCATAGAGAAAGTCCACTCAAGTGGACTCTCATAATCGTTATGCTTTGTAGTCCTCTGAAGAGGACTTTGCCTATGAACCAGGAAATTTATTTCCTGGCGGATTGTGCGGCTGAGTGAGAATGGCGGAGAACCTGTAATGAACCAACACCCACCCGTACCCCGCCTAGACTTAGCCCCCAAACTCAAGCGCCCCCTCTCGCTGTGGAACCCACTGGATTATCTGCGCCTATTGTACTGGGTGTTTTACTTCCCCCAAGCTTTGCGGTGGTATGTGGACACCTTCGGGGGTGAGTATATTCCTGAAGGGGAAATGAATTGGCGAAAGGGATGGAAGTTGCTGCGTCAAAATCGCATTCAACGGAATTTACTTTGCCAAGGGTTGGTGTTGACAGTTGTTACACCTCTAGCTTTGAGTAGACTTCTTAAACAAATAGGCGTTCCTGTTGATTGGTTAGGCGTGGCGTTAAGCGTGGCGTTAGGCGTGGCGTTTGGCGTGGCGTTTGGCGTGATGGGCAGTGTGGCATTTGGCGTGGCGTTAGGCATGGCGTTAGGCGTGGCGTTAGGCGTGGCGTTAGGCGTGGCGTTAGGCGTGGCGGGCGGCGTGGCATTTGGCGTGGCGGGCGGCGTGGCGTTAGGCGTGGCGTTAGGCGTGGCGTTAGGCGTGGCGGGCGGCGTGGCGGGCGGCGTGGCGGGCGGCGTGGCGTTAGGCGTGGCGGGCGGCGTGGCATTAGGCGTGGCGTTTGGGGCGTTTGGGGCGTTTGGCGTGGCGTTAGGCGTGGCGTTTGGCGTGGCGTTTGGCGTGGCGTTTGGCGTGGCGTTAGGCGTGGCGGGCGGCGTGGCGTTTGGCGTGGCGTTTGGCGTGGCGTTTGGCGTGGCGTTTGGCGTGGCGTTTGGCGTGGCGGGCTGCGTGGCGGGCTGCGTGGCGGGCTGCGTGGCGTTAGGCGTGGCGTTTGGCGTGGCGACACTCCGTCCGGAAAATTGGCTTTTGGGCTTACCTCTTGTTATGTGGTTTCCCCACAATAGACAATTGCAAATCCCCCGTGTTACCATACTCCCCCTTCACTCCCTGTCTTCACGGTTGAAAAATTGGCTGTGTCAAGACTGGGAGACTGGTTTGCATAACACCAACCAACTGCTGGCTTACACTCTTCAGTTCATCCCCGTGATTCAAGCTGTTAATCAGGTGCTGGCAGAAATCCCTTCAGAGCAAGTCGTCTTTCGTATCGTTCAGCTAGCTGAAGCCCCTTTCGATTGGCAACTCGTGCGTTTTACCTCAGCTTCTCTCAATGAAACGCTCAAGTCAAAATTTGTCGAAGATTTCTTTGTGTTAACTCATCGTTGGCAAGAACAACTCCAAGCTCGTTTTTTCACAGACATTCGCTTAGACACTCCCGCCCGTGCTACAGCAGCTGGTTTCTGGTATCTGCACGAAAAAGAACCAGCCAAAGCAATGCAGGCTTTTGCACAAGTCCGTTCTCTTCCCTACGGTGAAGAAATGTTCACCCTCGCCCAAACTCTAGCAGCTTTTAACCAAGCAAAGGGACCAGACGCGATCGCTACAGTTAAAATTCCTCGCTTTCCACAAGAACCTCTGCTGCGTCCAGTCACCTGGCAAACTCTCACATCTCTACGTTCTGTCGTTGAAAATGCCAAAATTGTACGGCGCAGTCGGTCTTTTTCTCAACGCTCCTTAGCCCTCAACCGTGCCTTAGGGGAACTCACAGAAATTCTAGATAATGCCGAGACTCTGCCGCAAGCAGAACACGAGTTAATTGTGGACATTGCCCAGACTTGGAGAAAAGCCTTGGAGAGGATAGCCAAGGAAGTCGGGGAAATTTCCATCACCAAGCCTGTGAGTAATCCTTACATCATTGGTGATCCAGTTGTAGGCGATCGCTTCGTTGGACGGGAAGATGTGATCAGACTGTTGCAGGAGTTGTGGATCAGGGGTTCTCAACTCCAATCTGTCGTTATCTACGGACACAGGCGGATGGGCAAAACTTCCATTCTGCGGAATGTCGCCAGTTTTGTAAAAGCAGGTGTACAAGTAGCTTATGTCAACCTTTTAGAAGTTGCAGATGCTCCCCAAGGAGTTGTAGAAGTGCTGATGGCGATTTCTGATGCCATTTCTGAAGTGATGCAAATTCCACCTCCAAGCAATGATGATTTGCTGAGTTTTCCGCAACCAACATTTAGAAGATACTTGACACAGGTGGAGAAAGAACTAGGAACTAAGAATTTAATTATCGCCTTAGACGAGTTCGAGAAAATCGAGGAACTGATGTCGGCAGGAAAAATCCCTGTAGATTTTATGGGGTATCTCCGGGGGTTGACGCAGAAAAGCTCTAAAATCGCTTTTGTCCTAGCAGGTTTGCACACCTTGGAGGAGATGACAGCCGATTACTTTCAACCTTTCTACGCCAGTGTGATCACAATCAAAGTTGGTTTCATGAAAGCTGGGGCTACTGACCAAATTCTTGCAAATCCATCTATCGAAGACTTTCCCCTGGACTACACGCCGGAAGCCCTTGATAAAATCTACGAACTCACCCACGGACAACCTTATTTAGTACAACTTGTCGCTTTCCAACTCGTCCGCCGTTACAATGACCAAGTTTTCAACACAGGACGCGCCCGAGATAATAATCTCAGAATAGGGGATGTGGAGGCAGTTGTCAACGACTCTGAGTTTTTCCAGCGGGGACGCTACTATTTTGATGGCGTTTGGGGTCAGGCGGCGCGGGGTGCTGCTGGTCAGCAGGCGATACTTCGGGCGTTAGCGTCATCACCACAAGGATTAAGTATTACAGCGTTATCTGATTGTACAAATATAGAAATTGCCGCTTTACAAGAAGCGCTCAATACATTAAAGCGTCATGATGTTGTTGAAGAAATTGAGGGACGCTGGCGCATTATCGTAGAACTCTTTCGTCGCTGGGTTTCCCAATTGTAAAATATAGGACTTCTATTTGATTTTTGCTCAGCTAGGTACTTTTTATTTCTTCTTCCCTGTTCCCTGTTCCCTGTTCCCTGTTCCCTGTTCTCCAACACGATATAAATAATAATTCATCCACAAGACATATGGAATAATTAAGCAGAATTACATCTTGGACAGAAGAAATAGCATTCCTATACTTCCTAAGATGTAACGAGTGTTAAATACGGAGTTTTATCATGTCTTATCCAGAAAACGAAAAACAAGAACAAAGCACTAACACTTCCGGTGGTTATGAAACCACTGTTGACGAAGAAACCCGCAAGACAGGGGCTGCTACTAAAAGTGGTGGTAAAGACTCTGCAGCACCAGAATCTGGTAGCAGCGAGTCTGTTGTAGAGGGCGGTGGTAATCAAGGAACCGAAAAGCGTTAAGTTTCAATGGGCAAGGGGTATAGGGGTGTAAGGGTGTAGGTGTTCAAACCTGTGACACCCTCACCCCCTTACATCCTCCCATAATTGCTGGATCTCGTTGCGTAAGTTCTGTTCTACTTAATTCAATCGTGAAATCAAGTGTTCGCCAACTCGCAGGGCATTGGCGATAATCGTTAGCGTAGGACTCACAGCAGCACTAGATGGGAAGAAACTGCCATCTACAACATAAAGATTATCTACATCATGGGTGCGACAATTAAGGTCAAGAACAGATGTTGCCGGGTCTTCTCCAAAACGGAGAGTACCACACTGATGCCCCACGACTCGAATCGTGGTATTGCTATAAGGATAAATGTCCAGCGGTAACCCCGATTTGTTTTCAGTTCTTTCTACTGCCTTGAGTATTTCTGTCCAATGATAAATCAGGCGGTCATGAGCCTCAAAATTATTGGTCGTGTAATCCAAATACAGCTTAGAACCGTCCACGCGCACTCTATTGTTGGGGTCGGGTAAATCTTCCGTTTGCAGCCACCAACCAATTGTACGCGATGCCAACTGCCGCAGCCCAAGTCCTGGCATTAATTTTGACAAAAGAGCCAACAAAGGTGGTGCTTCAGTAAGAATCATTTCCTGAAGAAGACTACCCGTATTCTGGATATGACCCATCGGATATTCATAATCCGAGTATCCCCAGTAAAAATCGTTGACGCAAATCGTCTTTTGGAACACGGTATGGTTAGGTTTAGGACTGAGTTGCACCAGTGCTGTCATCAGGTGTTTCATGAAGTTGCGTCCCACCTGATCAGAACTATTGGCAAGTCCGAGAGGGTGCTGTTCATTTGCCGATCGCAACAACAACGCCGCTGAGTTCACCGCCCCACACGCCAGCACTACAATATCGCCGAAAAACAGATGCGATCGCCCACCAATTTCCGCTTCAACAGCTTTAATTTCTCGACCAGACGGACTAGTGTGTAAACAGACAACTTTAGCTTCTGTCTTTAGTGTGACATTGGGCAATTCCAGGGCTGGGACAATTCCTATCACCTCAGCATCACCTTTGCCATCAACCTTACAAGGAAACCCATCACAAGTTTTACAACGGATACAATCACTGTCATCGGCATCGGTTTCATTTAGCCTTAAGCCCAAAGGCAGATGCGATGGATGCAGCCCCTGCTTAAGGATAGCATCGCAAAGTTGCTGCATTCGGGGTTCGTGGCTTACCGGAGCAGAAGGGTAATCTTCGCTGTGAGGAGGTTCTGTTGGATCGTCTCCCTGTTTACCGTGGACAGAGTAAAGCTTTTCTGCTTCGGTGTAGTAAGGTTCAAAGTCCTGGTATTTGACAGACCATTCTGGAGAAATACCATCTTGATGTTGAACCTTCTCAAAATCCTTTTCTCGCATCCGTAGCAAAGCCGCACCATAAACCTTGGTGTTACCTCCTACCCAATAATTGGTTTGGGGACGAAAAGGATCTCCTGAGATATCGTACCACTCTTCACGAGCGTTATAGCGTGCTTTTCCAAAGACCTCAAGGGGACTCCAATTTTCTTTTTCTTTTGGTAGGAAATCGCCTCTTTCCAGAATAAGAATTTTCTTACCTGTTGGTGCAAGTTTGTGTAATAATGTACCTCCACCTGCACCTGTACCAACGATAATCAAGTCATAGTGTTGATCATCAACAATCATAGGATTTCTCCTCCTTTAAGGTTATAGAAAAACAAGTCAAAATGCAAAATTGAAAACTCAAAATAAAAGCGATCGCCTTAATACGTGTGAATGGCATTTTGTTTCATTTTGAATATTCTGGATGCTCCCAAATCAAATTCATTTTTTTCAAACTTTGTTCACTGCCAGATATAAATAAGGATAAACAAAATAATCCAAATCACATCAACAAAGTGCCAAAATAAAGATGTTGCATTCACACCATAGTGACCAGACTCATAATTGCTCGGAAGAAACGAACGAGCAAAAATAATCATTTGCAAGATAATCCCAGTGAGAACGTGCAAACCGTGAAAACCAGTCAACAAGTAGAACGTCCCACCAAAAACACCACTGGTAAAGCCAAAAGCAAGGTGATTCCACTCAATCGCCTGTCCAACAAGGAAGTAAGTTCCCATTGCGATTGTTGCTAAAAGAAACAGGCGAAATTGATTCAAATTATGACGTATTAAGGCGCGTTCTGCGAAATAAATCACAAAGCTACTAGAAACAAGAATCACCGTATTAATAGCGGGGTCTTTAATTTCTAATCCAGAAACACCAGACGGTAACCAATCGGGAGTTGTTGTTTTGTAGACAATATAGCCTGCAAAAAAACTTAAGAAAATGACACTCTCTGAAAGTAAGAACACAACAAAACCGAACATTTTGTTGCCTTCTTCGTCGTGGGTATGCTCATGCAAAGGTTCCTGTATCTGTTCTGAAATGATAGAACTATCCATTGATTAAATTCTCCTTTACGTTTAACTTGTGAAAATCGATAGGTTCAGATTCCCGACAACTTTTAAAGTTGTCGGGAATCTTGTTATTTACGTTTACGTAGCGTCCAAGATAGGGCTTATGATTTAGCAAATTTTGTAGGGTGGGCACTGTTTACTGTTCGCGCTCGACTCCTATTTTTACATTGTGGGCAGTGCCCACCTTGCAGTTATTGAGAATGGTGAGCCAGCGCGGTCTTGGGGGTTTCCCCCATGAGCGACTGGCGAACCCGGAGGGTGCAAGATTTCAGTAAAAGAAATTTACACATTTGGGATGCTCCCTTAAACCTAAGGTGGGCATTGCCCAGTAAAAATTTTTCATTTCACCAGAAAACCTATTTTGGGCAATGCCCACCCTACAGAATTGTTTCTTATAATTTAGGATTGCTATGTGAACAATCAACAGTGATTACAAGAAATACGTTTATTTATACCCAACCTATTTGTGATTATGAACTTGACCAGCAGCAGCGACTAATGGTTCAGATTTACCATACCCATAGGGTTCAGAAATAACCACAGGAATTTCCTCAAAATTCTCTACAGGTGGTGGTGAAGAAACCAACCATTCTAATCCAATTGCCCGCCAAGGATTTTCAGGAGCCTGCGTTCCATGCATCCAGGAAGCTATCATGTTGAGAATGAAAGGTAAAGTGGACATTCCTAGTAAAAACCCTCCAATACTGGCAACAATATTCCAGAATTCATACTCAGGAGCGTAGGAAGAAACGCGACGCAACATTCCTTGTAATCCTAATGGATGCATAGGGAAAAAGTTAAGATTGGTGCCAATAAATGCCAGCCAAAAGTGCAACTGACCCCAACCCTCGTTGTACATACGTCCAGTCATCTTGGGGAACCAGTGGTATATGGCAGCAAACATCCCCATCGTCACCGTGCCATAAAGAACGTAGTGGAAATGACCCACCACATAGTATGTATTGTTAACGTGAATATCAATTGGAACAGAGGAGAGCGTGATGCCAGTAATACCGGCAAACACGAACAATATCAATCCACCCAAAGCAAATAGCATCGGCGTATTCAGGCGCAGCTTACCTCCCCAGATAGTTGCAACCCAAGCAAAGACTTTAATACCAGTAGGCACAGAAACGAACATTGTCGAGAGCATGAAAATCAGCCGCATCCAGCCTGGAGTACCGCTGACGTACATATGGTGTACCCAAACTAGAGCACTCACTCCAGCAATCAACAGCGATGAAATTGCCACGACTCTGTAGCCAAACAGAGGTTTACGAGAATACACAGGAAAGATTTCCGAAAAAATCCCGAAGACTGGCAGAATGATCACGTAAACTGCAGGGTGTGAGTAGAACCAGAAAAAGTGTTGGAAAAGAACTGCATTACCTCCCTTGGCGGGGTCAAAAAAGCTGGTTCCAACTGTTAAGTCAAAAAGGAGCATGACTGCACCTGCAGTTAAGGCAGGGAGTCCAAACAGTTGAATAATCTGAGCGCTAAAGACTGCCCAGACAAACAAAGGCATCCGGAAGAATGTCATGCCTGGTGCCCGCATCTTGACAATTGTTGTCACAAAGTTGACTGCTCCCATAATCGAGGAAACCCCCGATATTGCCACAGCTAAAAGCCAGAGAAATTGACCATTTATCAATTGACCTGAGGGGTTTTGCAAACTGACGGGAGGGTAAGACCACCAGCCCGCTTGTGCTGGACCACCTGGCAGAAAGAAACTCGCCATCAGCAAAGCTCCAGCCACAGGAACCATCCAGAACGCAACCGCATTCAAGCGGGGAAATGCCATATCTCGCGCCCCAATCATTAACGGCACAAGGTAGTTGGCAAAACCTACCAGTATTGGAAATGTCCAACCGAATAACATGACTGTGCCATGCATAGTAAACATGGCATTGTAGACTGTGCGGTCAACAAGGTCTGATTCTGGGGTAATCAATTCCCCCCGAATCACCATTGCAAATATACCGCCAACAAGAAAGAAAATGAAAGCGGTGACGATATACTGGATACCAATGACTTTGTGGTCAGTGCTAAAGCTGAAGTATCGCTTCCAGCCTGTTCCAGCTTCGTGATGAGGGTTTGCACCACCGGTTATATTGATGTCTTTAACGGAAATATTGGTCATGTGTCATTTGTCCTTTGAATGGGTGCTTTATTTCCGCGCCCCGTCTACTAGTCTCACCACTAACTAATTGCTGTAATTGACCATCGGAGGTTGCGCAGGCTTAACTGCAGGCCAGCCAGTTTTGATAAGTCCTTTTGTTTGCTGGGTATACTCAGCAGCTGCCTGATTAGGTGCAGGGGATGGTTTGTGAGTTGCTACTTCGGCAAGCCATTTATCATAGTCTTCGGGAGACTCAACAACTACATTCGCCTGCATTGTAGCGAAGTAAGCACCGCTGAATTGGGAATCGGTTAATCGATATTTGCCCACGCGGATGGGGGTGAATTCAAAGTCAATTGTGCGTTTAGGAATAACGTCTTGCTTAAGTCGAAAAGCGGGAATATAAAAGCCGTGGATCACGTCTTCTGATTGCATTGCTAAATGAACGCGGTGATTGCTCGGTAAATGCAATTCGGTGCTGGTGACACCTTGATTTGGGTAGCGGAATACCCAAGCCCACTGCTTGGCATTGACTTCAATGTTTTCCAGAGGTTCAGTTGAGGAGTCCATAGGTGCTGCATAAGCCGATTCCATCCCCATTGGTGTATGCAGGTGGACAACTTCCATTGGACCGCGAATTGCCATTTGGTCGTAGACTTGGTAACTATAGCCTGCAATCCATAACACTAGCAAAATTGGGATAACTGTCCAGACAACTTCGACTGTGATATTCCCTTCAATCGGTGGACCATCTTTAAAGTCATACTTGCCAGCTCGATAAAAAGTCACAGAGTATATGACAGTTGCAGTCACTCCAAGAAAGATGAATGCGCCCAGTGTCACGAGAAAGCTAAACAAATTATCTATCAGTTGTGATTCTGCGGCGGCTTGCGGAGGAAGCCAAGAATATGCCTGCTGCCCGATCCAGAGACTGACAAGAGTCAGGGCGATCGCACTTACAATTATGATCGAAACATTCCAGATTTTCATAGTCATTAGTCATTGGTCATGAGTCATTAGTCATTAGTCATTAGCAAGGAACAAATGACTAAGGACTAGAATTATTTACTTGAGCAGTACATTGGGGTTTTGACCCAATCGCAACAACATATCAGCGGTATTATGTACACCAAACTCAGCAGCCAGTTGCGCTCCTAGTGTTCCATGAAGGTACATCACAAACATGATTGCGAACCCAGAAATCAGGTAACCCCACTGCACTTGTTGGCTTTTATCCTTACACCAAACGTAGCGCTGCAATCCTCGCCAAACAGTCATGCCAACAATCAATGCTAATAATAAGACACCACCGATACCATGCCAGAGCATTGTTTCCATTGGTTGTAATCCCCAGGCACTCTTCACATCAGATGGTGGATTTGCCAGCATGATTTCGTAAAAGCCTGCTGCTACCGTAAAAAAGCTAATCACGGCTGAACCCAGCAAATTGTACCAGCCAACATCAAAGAAGTTGGAACGAACGGCGTTAATTGCTAAAAATTTGAAGACTGGAGTTTGTAAGGGGAACAGGACACCAACGACATCAAACAGAATTCCAAGAATAAATAAACCAAGGGTGAGATGAACTAAGTTTGGATGAATTGGTATTGCATAGGGCAATCCGTTTGCGCCAACATGTGTTTTTAATTGGTCAATAATTTCAGTATTCATTGCAACAACCCCTCTTTTAGTGCTTCAATAACTGGTACTGTATGCAGTCCATAGACCCAAACCAGTTTGTCTCCGAGATACACTTGTACGCCAACCAGAAGAGTTAAAATCAGCCCTAGTGTAAGATAAGAAAACGGTACTTTATGTGGGGTTCGGCTACGAATGACATAGCGCCAAGCTGTTATAGATGCAAGGATTCCTGAAAGCGACCAGCCAAGCAGTGTATGTATGTTCAATGTTGACTCAACAGCATTATAAGGTTCTGCCAAACCTGCTTCAAACTGACCAAAAATGATCGCGACGAAGATAGAAATGGTGGCAAAAAATAGATTCCACCAACTCACTTCAAAAAGACGGGATTTCCCTGTGAAATAACCAATGACATCGCAAACAAAGGCAAACAATACCATCGCAATGACGAAGTGTACAACAATGGGATGAACTGTATCTGGATACGGTAGATTATGATCATTCAAGGCCGGAAAATACTCAAACATATTCTACTCCTAGATATATCTTCTGAATTATTTGTCACTGCAAAGCCTGTATTCAGTAAATATTTGTGACCTAACATTTTTCATACGGAATTAAATTAAAAATTTACGACATTTTATGTTTGTCAATTATTGACAAAATCAATCTTTAGAACTTTCTCTAAGATGTTAGAGTGTAACAGTTATCAGTTATCAGTTATCAGTTATCAATCTTCACTGTTTACTGTTCACTGTTCACTGTTTACTTCACACGCACAATGATTCGATACCTACTTTGAGGGTCAGATACTCAATCATTAAGTCAGAAAATAGCCACAGGTTTTAACGAAAAACCTGGTTCAATAGCAGCCCTATGCCCAATCTAATTGCATTTTTGTGGTAATTTATTCCCTAGGACTGTTTACCACTGTTACCTATCTTAAACTTCTGTAAATAAAATTTATGTATGCTTTGATAGTTTTATATTTTTTTTATTTTGTTAAAATAGAACAGTAAAATTAACTTTTTTTCTATTTTTTATATTTTAGAAGATAGCACAAAAAATCGTAGAATCAAGCATAGCAACAAGGGTTATACAAACGCTCACAGATATAGCAATCTTATTTGATAGGTGAACAGTTCGTTTGCGCTGTTGAACGCCAGACGCCTCTGTCGGCAAACCCTTCTGTAGCGCTGGCTCCTGTTAACAGTTGACAGTCAACAGTCTTAAATCAATATTTACAAATCATTTAGGACTGCTATAGTTTGTTCCAACATTATTGAATGGTATATTTATTTACGCACCCACTGTACTAGTACTCCAAGGCGTAAATTCGGTTAGGGTGTAAATATAGACTTTTAAGGGGAAGCGTTTGGCAGTATAACCCTATCTAAACTTACGCCGCACTGTACTAGTCAATTCTGAATCATCTTGAAGAGTCCTGGGTAAACCATCAAATATTGTCAAATATTGTAAGATACAGAAGTTGTGTGCAAAATCTTTACCTGATACATAAGCATAGTGGGAAAGAACTAGCTATCACGTGAAAAATCCTATGATTAAGCTTTATCATGTCGAATTATCCGGAAATTCTTATAAAGTACGATTAATGCTATCGCTGCTTGGGATTAAGCATGAGCAGGTGTTGGTTGATCTTCGCGGTGGCGAACACAAATCTCCCCAATTCCTCAAACTAAATCCCTTTGGTCAAATTCCTGTACTGGTGGATGGGGACGTTGTGGTACGAGATTCTCATGCGATTCTGGTTTATCTAGCACGACGTTACGGTGATGAGGATTGGTTACCCACAGAAGCACAAAGCATGAGCAAAGTCATGGGGTGGTTGTTCACTGCTGCAAATGAAATTCATCAGGGACCGGAATCTGCCAGACGATACCACCTGTTTCAAATTCCGTTAGATGTGCAACTGGCAACACAAAGAGCTTATGCAATCCTGAAAATACTGGATGAGCATTTGACTGGGCGACAATGGCTGGAACTGAACCGCCCCACTATCGCAGATGTTGCGTGTTTTCCATACATTGCACTAGCCCCAGATGGCAAAGTCTCTTTAGATGCTTACCCCAACATAATTGCTTGGATTAAGCAGATGAAACAATTACCAGGATACGTTGGAATGCCAGGGCTGTAGTATCAATCCAAAATCCAAAGTAGAGTTTGATGTTAACTCATCTCCCGGCTATGAAATTTTCACTCCGTTTAATTTCATAAAAAGCCGGGAGAAATCGAAGTCATTAGTCATTAGTCTTTAGTCATTAGTAGCTTCTCGCGAAAATCGTCATTAATTATACTAATGACTAGTGACTAATGACTAAGACGGGGCAAGGAGACAATTCCTCCCCGTTTTAGAAAAAGCGGGGATTCCTTGCCTCGTCTTCTTGAGCAAGTATTGGAAACCAGGAGGTTTGGGGAATATTCACCTGTGAATCTAGATGAGAACAAAGCTTGTTCTTGTGTTTGTTCTGCCTGTTGGGGTAAGCACGCCTTGAAGTCTCGAACACGTAACTCGAACATCTGCTAAAATTCTTCTGGATTGAAATATTGAATAATAATTTCGCTACTGTTGCACAAGAGCGAAATCAGATTAATCCAAGCTTTAACACCAAAGCTAGTGTCTATTTTCCAAAGCTTGATTTTTTTGTAGCTTTTCTTGTCTGGTAGCTTTGAGGTTTTTCGTGTAAAGTAATTATCTTGTAGATAAACACGATTCTGCTCCGTCCAGATGACGGAATATTTTGCATTGACTCTCTGGCTCACTATGCACATATTTATTGAAATAGTAGTGCTCAAAGCAATTATCAGGAATTTCCTCTATCTCCAATATCTTGATGCTGTCAGGATAGCTCTAAAAAAACTCTGTGCGCACACCATGAATTTGGATAATTTTTTTTGCCAAATTGGATTGATAGAGGTGGTGAGATCTACATCAAATCCAAGGGCTTATCGACAGCAACGGCTATGGCTCGGCGGTGCTGGTGCCGAAAGTAACTGCGTGACTTTGCCCCGTTACAGAGGAACGCTTAAGTCTGTTTTTGTGTGAACTTTCTTTAGCACAAGAAAGGCGATCGCACACCCCATCCCAAAAAACTTGGGAAAATATCCTAAGTTTTTTATAATAGAATCAAAAATTATGAAACCTAAAAAAGTAGAAATTGTCACCATTAAAACTCCCCCAGAGCCATCTCTGAGTGGCGTTGAAGGAGTATCACCTGAATCGGAACAAACCACTGATTCAGAACAAACTGCAGCCCAAGCGCAAGAACACAAAGACGATCCCGAAGAAACCACTGCTTCTGATCACGAGCATAAGCCGGAAATAGAAGAACCTGGTGCCATCTTTCAAGCTGTTGGAGTTATTACTGGAAAAGTCGCTTTCAGCGAAGAGAACAAAAGTACTATCATGATTGGGAACAAAGAGTATCCTCTCTTTTACGCGCCCAAGAAACAGCGAGCATTTGAAGCACTGAAGAAAGAAGTACAGGCAACGGGCGAAGCCACTCAACGGTTGGTTGTTTACCCGCGTTTTACGCACTTTCCTAGACGCGATCAACCCGCCCAGGTTTCGTTTCAAGTCGTCGGGTTTGACAAAGGACGTGAAACAAAGGGGGCGGCATCCGAGGAACTTTCTGACATGGAGTTCAAACTCTGTGGATTATGGCAGTTCATCCCCGTTTGCCCTACTCCCTGCATCTCTATATTCCGAAATTTTACCAAAGAGCGGTTAGATCATGTTAAAAAATCGGAACCAGCAAAAAAGGTAAAATTCATGAAAGCTAGCCACCTGCCACTATTTTGGAGGGATGCGCCAGTTCCGCCGTTCAGATTCAATCCCAAGGCTGAAAAAGAACAGCAAGGCAAGCCGGTTTTCGTGCAGATCAAAGCTAAATTTCTGCCTGGGCGTGATGCTTTTGCATTTGATTCGTTGCTGGGGCTGCCGTTGGAGAAGCCACCCAAGTTCCTAAAAGTGAGCAAGGAAGATAAGGCGACAGCGTTAAAGGCGAAGAGGGATGCTGAAAGAGCTGCTGGCAAGGATGTTGGGGGATACGAACGTAAGCCACCGTATACAGTCAGGCCCAAAGGTAATTTTAGTGAAAAACCAATGAGCGAAAAACCAATGAGCGAAAAACCAATGTTCGAAAAACCAAAGCCGAAACCAAAGCCACAAGAGTAGTCAAAAAGAAACTCCCTTGTATACCAAGGGAGTTTCTGCATCTGCGTGACTACACTCAAGAATTGCTCCCAGCTTGAAAAATCTGTTGGGCAGTTAAGCTAAGTTCTGGAAATGTTGGGGATTGGATGCGATCATCTCCCCTAAACTGAGTAACTTGGTATTCACCTTCCACCAAATAGTAAACAGAAACAGTAGGTTGTTTGGGGTTACCGATGAACTTATGAGCGCCAAGAGCAAGATAATCTACAATCCAGTATTCAGGAATTCCAATTCCTTCATACTCACCAAATTTTTTGTAGTAATCATCTCGCCAATTAGTACTAACAACTTCAATCACCAGAGGAATTGATGCACCAAGAGTTACAGTAGATTCCTTTTTCCAAAGTGGTTCCGTTGCCAAATTAGGACGATTTAGTATCAACACATCTGGCGAGTAACCTGATTCACTTTCAGGTGGTTTAACTAGTGCTGTTTTGGGTATGGAATAAGGAAGCTTTAATCGTTTAATTTCCACTGCTATCTCTAGCGTTAAAAAACCTGTGATGTCTTCATGATCTCCCAAAGGTTGCGACATTTCAACGATTACCCCATCATGCAGTTCATAGCGTTTTCCATCTGGTTTCCACTCCACAAATTCTTGAAATGTCACTAGTTTGCGTAAGGTTTGAGTCATCTATTTTCCTCCTTTTGTTCTTGCTGCTTTCTACCTCACTTATAAATGACTCTTACTGGGCACCAAAATCATCGAAAAATAAGGCACTTGGGATGGATCCATATCATCCAAGGAAACAACTCGCTGGTTTGCCATCGTCCCTCGTTCAATGTAACGCGCCCGTGATGCCAGTCCTAATTTATGCAACACATCACGAACTTTTGTAAAATGCCGTCGCAGTTTAATAATGACAGCAGCATCAGCATTTAACAATTGTGCTTCTAAAACTTCCGCTGGCAAGGGGGCTGGTAGAACGCTGAAAACATCGTTACGATAACTCAGAGGAACTGCTAGTGCTGAAGCACATCCCATTGGTGAAGACACTCCTGGCACGACTTCTGTTTCAAAATAGTCAGACAATCGTGTAAATACGTACATAAACGAACCGTAAAATAACGGGTCTCCCTCGCACAGTACCACCACATCCCGTCCAGCGGCAAGATGTTCTTGTATAGGAATGACAACCTGATCATAAACTGGTTGTGCTGCATACGGATCAAGAGCGCGGGGAAGATGATACTGTACTTCGATTTGATTACCAGGGAGATATTGGGCTACGATACCTCTAGCAATACTCTCCTTATCGTCTGCAGATTGATAGGCGACCACTGGGCAAGAACGTAATAGCCGCAGTGCTTTCAGTGTTAAAAGTTCTGGCTCGCCAGGACCTACACCAACTCCATAAAGACGACCTTTGTTCATCATTCTTCCTCCGTTGCTAAGGCGTTAACTGCGGCGGCGGCGATCGCACTTCCACCCCGCCGACCATGTAATGTCATAAATGGCACACCAAAACTATCTGCTGCTAGTGCTGCTTTCGATTCTGCCGCACCCACAAACCCAACAGGAAAACCCAGAATCAGCGCTGGTTTTGGTGCCCCAGCGCTCAACATTTCTAGTAGCCGAAACAAAACAGTCGGTGCGTTGCCAATCGTAACCACAGCCCCTTCTAACACTGGTAGCCACAATTCCAAAGCAGCAGCAGAACGGGTGGTTCCCAGTTTTTGAGCAAGTTCTGGCACATCAGGATGATTGAGGGTGCAAATCACTGAATTGTCTGCTGGTAGTCGTCGCCGCGTAATACCTTCTGCTACCATCCGACAATCACACAAAATCGGTGCCCCTGCTGCTAAGGCTGTACGCCCAGATTCGACAGCTGTTGGTGAAGCTGCTAAGTCATAAACAATATCTGTCATCCCACAAGCATGAATCAGACGCACGGCAACATTCGCGACATCTGGGGCAAGTACAGACAGATTTGCCTCTGAGCGAATTATGGCAAAGGATTTACGATATATTTTGTTACCATCTTTTATGTAGTCAATAGTCATTTGTTAGTTATTAGTTTTTAATTGTTAAACGAACCGCCAAGAATAAAAATACTTACATCTTGCACCTGGTAAAACAAATGGCAAAGTCATTACATATTATTTGACGCACTATTCTCGTCCACCTAGGACTGTGAGTCCCAGGCTAATAGTGGAAGTCCATTAAAATGGACTGAAACTGGAACTGATTTTTGAGTCGATTTCAACACTATTTCATATAAGCATTAGTGATTTACAAAGTAATGGTGCAAGATATCAAGATAGGTAATTTTGTAGCGGAAAGGGAGTAGTTGTTAGTTGTTTGTTTATTTACTAACCACTAACCACTCTCCTTTCAAAAAACAATTGTTGTAAGTCTGCAATTACATATTGGTTGACAAATTCACCAAATGATTTATTGGAAGTATCACGTTCTGCCATATATATTTGCAACATTCGCTCTAGCAGTGAAGGTAATTCTGTAAAGGACACCCAACCGTAAAGTTCTCGTCCAAATTTTTCGTGACTATCACCATCACCTACGCAGACTTTATAACCTTCCACCACTTCCCCTTTATCTTCAATATTGAAACCAACAAGAGCAATATCGCTCCTGCTATGCTGAGCACAGGATTTTTCGCAACCTGTGAAGTGAATGTTGACTGGTTGGTCAAGAATAACGCGATCATCCAGGTATTGCGCTAATGCTAGGGCATGATTTTTAGTATCTGTTGCTGAAGACGCACATCCGGTGTTACCAGCGCAAGCAACTAGGGCACTGCGAATATTAGTTGCAGACCAATGCAATCCTAAGTTTTCAATTTTACTTTGTATCTTGGGAATCCACTGTTGAGGAATATCTGATATCAAAAGATTTTGCCAAGGTGTCAGCCTAAGTGTACCACTAGCGTAGGTTTCAGCTATATCCGCTAACCCACGTATTTGTAAAGTATTTAATCTACCAACTGGTACGACAACACCAATGTAGGACAATCCTTTGTGTCGTTGGGGATGGACACCTATGTGTTGGTATTTAGAATAGACATTGCATCCAATATCTCTATATTCCTCCTTAATTTGTGTATGACTGCTTTTCACAGAAAAACGCCGTAGTGGATAGGGAAGATGACGTTCAACTTCTTGAAGAAATCTTTCTATACCTAAGTTGTTCAAAATCTCCCAAAAACGTGGCTGACGTGACTTGCGATGAGGAATTGTGTTTCCAGTCTCTAGTGTGAGATGCTGCAAATAGACTTGTGCCAATGCAGCCACAACCTCAACACACTCCTCTGGTTTTAGCAGGATGTCTGTATCAATAAATGGTTCAAACAGCGATGTACCCAAGTTCAGTTTGAGCCGGAAGTAAACGTTATTATCAACCATAACCGCAGTCAGGGCGATATCGTTCGAGCGATCGCCAATCGACACAGAACCACCGCCATCAAAAGCAACGCTGAATTTCGGTGAAAGTGGCGCTAACTCGGGGTGAGTAGTAATGTAATGATCTAATTCGCGGATGAGTGGTCGAGTATCAATGAGTTCGTAGAAATCAATGCCAGATGTGGGACTACCCATGATATTGCGGAGATGATCAACCTCTGGAATAGCTGAAGCAATACCAATCTCCTGTAGAACTCTTAAAACATTACCGGGAATCTGTGTACGAATTGCACGGATTTGGAGGTTAGCACGATTAGTTATGTTGGTGTAACCTTCTCCAAACTCATCAGCTAAATCAGCTATGACACGACACTGCTGACTCGTCAGTATTCCTCCGGGCAAGCGTATGCGAGATAAAATACCGTCTCGTGCGGATGTTCGATAAAAAAGACCAGGACAAGTAGACACGCCTACAACTCCTTCTCCGTGCGACGCAGAGAGCAGATAATAACTGTGTGTACAAGACACCCTTGGAGTTGGTATTCTGACTAGGGTTTACCCATTACAGCTGCGGCACAGTCCCGGAATTTCACCGGACTTTCCCGACTCCAAGTTTGTGTAGTTTAGCATGGGATAATAGCCTTACCTCTTTTTGCCAAATCTTTTTAATTCTTCCATCAGTCGCTAGATGCACAAATGGTTATCAGTTGTCGGTATTGGTGAGGATGGGCTATCGGGATTGAGTGCGTTCGCCTCTGGCGGGGCTTTGCCCATCGCCCGTTCTCTCCTTGAGCATGCACAAGTAATAGTCGGTGGAAAACGCCATCTCGCCATGCTACCACCAGACGATTCACGAGAAAAACTCCTCTGGACTTCCCCCATCAGTCATTCTATAGAAGAAATTCTCCGTCGCCGGGGTCAATCTGTGTGCGTTTTGGCAAGTGGCGATCCCATGTGCTTTGGTATCGGTGTCACTCTCTCGCGCCATATACCCATTTCTGAGATGACTATCATCCCCGCACCTTCATCTTTCAGTCTTGCTTGTGCCAGACTAGGATGGTCACTCACTGAAGTAGAGACATTAAGCTTAAACGCTCGTCCCCCTGCTCTCATCCAAGCGGCTATCTACCCAGGAGCACGTCTTCTAATTTTAAGCGAAGGCAAGGAAACCCCAGCAATTGTCGCTGAAATATTGACAAAACGTGGTTTTAGTGATAGTAAAATTACCGTCTTAGAACATATGGGCGGTTCTCAGGAGAGAATTATCGCAGGCACAGCCGCTTCATGGACGACAACAGAACTAGCTGATTTGAATACGATCGCTGTAGAGTGTATTGCCGATGCTGGAGTTATCCCCTTACCTCGGTTAGCAGGATTACCAGATGATGCGTATCATCATGATGGACAGTTGACTAAGCGCGAGGTGCGAGCAATAACACTTTCTGCTTTAGCTCCCACACCGGGACAGTTGTTGTGGGATGTGGGTGCGGGGTGTGGTTCGATTGGTATTGAGTGGATGCGGAGTCATTCTCGGTGTCGGGCGATCGCCATTGAACAAAACTCCACCCGACTACAATATATTGCTGATAACGCCGCCGCTCTTGGTACACCTTATTTACAAATTATTGCAGGCAAAGCTCCCGCTGCATTGAAAGACTTACCTCAACCCGACGCCATCTTTCTTGGTGGTGGTGCAACAGCAGAAGGTTTATTTGAGGTGTGTTGGGATGCTTTGCGTCCGGGTGGGCGTTTTGTTGCCAATGCTGTGACAGTTGAAAGCGAGCAGAAGCTGTTGCAATGGCACAATCAGGTAGGCGGGGAGTTGATTCGTGTTGCTGTTCAACGGGCTGCTCCCATTGGCGGGTTTTTGGGGTGGAAGCCGATGGTGCCGGTGACACAGTGGGTGGTGGTGAAGTAGTTGGAAGCAAACATCTATACCACTATTAGCAGTTAGTATCCGTAGGATATTTTAGACTAGAATTTATGGCGACAAGAAGAATCAGGAGATAACGTGTCTGACAACTCACTAATATGTATAGGCGATGGTGACAATATAGGTGACGTAATTGATTTTTATTTACTTTCACAAAATCTTGAGGAAGCTAGCAAGTTTTCATTTCAAGTAAAAGCAGCTATTGAACATATAGCAGAGCTAGCCAAGAATGAAATTGATGCTTCTGTAGTTTACGTAGCTGGTGATGATATATGTTTCGTGGTTCCAGTTAATTTGAATATTATGGATAGTCTAGTTTCCTATTCAGAATTTTTTCTGAAAAGTACTGGAAAAACTATGTCGTTTGGTGTCGGTAAAACATCTGTTGAAGCATTAATTGGTCTAAGAAAAGCAAAAGTTTCAGGCAAAGGTCGCGTAATTACTTTTGGAGATAATTAAAATTGAATACTTTATATATTTTTGTTACTACTGATAGACCTGATCAGTACCTTAATTCAGTTGTTCATTGTATTGAACGAGGTACTAACCGTATAGTATTTATCCAGGTTGAAGATAGCAAGACTCAGCAAGTTCAACTTAACCTACTTCGTACAAATGTTTATGACTTGCTTCAAAACCTTTCTAAAGGATTTTACAAGTACTACACTGGTCTTTTTAAAGATAAGGTAGTTCCATTATACACTGAATACAGTCCTGATGAGCTTTCTAGACTCAAAGCAAAATATACTTTTTGCCTAACAGACTATATTAAGTGGGAGGTTGAAAGAATTCAATACCTTGAATTAAAACAGTACATCTCCTCTTTATATAGAAAGAACAAAAATGCAATTATTGATGTTACATCTGTATCCAAAGTTTATATAGGAGATATCTTTGCGTGTTCCCTACTTGAGAATGTTAGCAAATTATGTACATTTGAATTATTAATAAAGCCAGATTTTGATAAACCCTGGAACACTCTTATTCATGAGTTAGAGGAAGGTAAACAATACAGATACACTAATTTGGTTGAAACACCAATTTTCAAAGAAAGTACTAAAGCTATTTTGGTTAGGACAATGCCCTTATTAGTTTCAGTGATTGGTACTGTTTTATTTGTAGCTTTAGCTCTTGTCGCAACTTCCATTTTCGGTTTCGATAGTCGATTTGCCCAAGCTATGAGTACTGTTGGAACGGCATTAGGAATTATTTCTTTTTTTCTCATATACTTTCCTGTACGCGGTAGATAGAGAGCCTTGAAGCAGGTGATTCGCTTGATGAGTTTCTAGACCATTTTCCTAGTACAGTGCGGCGTAAGTTTAGATAGGGTTATACTGCCAAACGCTTCCCCTTAAAAGTCTATATTTACACCCTAACCGAATTTACGCCTTGGAGTACTAGTGTCAGTCATGAGCAGGCGATAGCTTCGCTGCTGCGCTGAGCGCAGATCGCAGTCTTGGAATTAGCAAATGAAACGGTTATTTAATCGGACATGATGATATGAATCAAGGTTGAGTTTGGTCTGTGGGCTAGGATCAATAAGTTAACAGTTCTTCTATACCTCCCAACAGCCCATCGTTGTTACACTGTGAGCATGATTCAACATTCTACATATTGACGATGCGTTCAATTGAGCAACTGACAGAAGAAGTCCTATCTTTGCCCAGTGCATCAAGGGCACTCCTAGCTGAGAAGCTGGTTGAAAGCTTGGAATTCAACACTGATCCAGCAATTCAAGCAGTTTGGACTACAGAGGCAAAAAGACGGCGAGATGAAGTCCGAAGTGGTTCTGTTCAACCAATTCCTGGGGAAGAAGCGTTAGCTCAGGTAAGACAACTGCTTGAGCAATGAAGTATGTATTTCATCCTGAAGCGCTTACTGAATATGCTGAGGCTGTCCAATATTATACAGAGCGCCGTGCAGAGGTTGCGCAGGCTTTTATTGATGCGGTTGAGGATGCAATCTATCGAATAAGAGAGTCTCCAACTCGATGGCGTGCTATTGATGAGGATATTCGGCGATGTCTGACGCGAAAATTCCCGTATGGAATTCTTTATACAATTGAGCAAGACTACATCCTCATTTTGGCTGTGATGCATTGCAGTCGAGAGCCTGGATATTGGAAAAGTCGCAGCGAATAGAAGCAGATCGCTCCTCTAATGCTTACAGTAGTTCAACAAACTCGTCCACGCTCAAACCCACTTGGCGGATAATAGCACGTAAAGTCCCTCGATCTAACTCCTTGTGATCTGGTACAGTAACTGTCGTTTTAGGTTCTTCGCGAACTAAAATGATGTGGCTTCCACGCTGCCGATTTACGACAAAGCCGATTTGCTCTAGTGCTTTAACACATTCTGCACCTGAAATGACAGGCAACTTACTCATACCAGTACAACTTCTACTCTATCTTCTGGAATAGGCTGACCTTGCTCTTGCAGAATTTCGATGTAGAGAGCGATCGCTTCTTCAATATTGGCTAAAGCTTCCTCACGAGTTTTCCCCTGGCTAATGCAACCTGGTAAACTCGGTACCTCGACAACAAAATAACCATCTTCACCAGGATACAGCAGTACTTTGCGCTTAGATTCGGCTTGAGGTTTTGTCACTGTCATTGCTCAACACTTGCTTGGTGACTTCATCCAAATGCTAACACTCATTACAGGAAGCAATAAGGCTTTAGTTATGACGGTCGTAGGCTAGGATCAATAAGTTCTCCGCTCAATCTCTTCTTGACAACTTTAGCACAAGCCAGTTGATGTGCTTGATATATTCAATCACCTGAGTCATAAGCGCACAACTTCAACTTTATCGTCTGGAACAAATTCACCCTGCTCTTGCAGAACTTCAATGTAGAGAGCGATCTTATATCCCACACCAAGCCAATGGCGATCGCTTCGATGTGGGCGCTCAGCCCAACGGTGCGGGGCTTACGGTGCAACAGCTAAAAATAGTTATACTGGTATTTTTTTTATCTTCTCATCATTTAGTTACCAAAAATTCATCAATAATTATCAGTTTCCTCATGAATTTGTCAATACTCCCAGGCAAACTAGGTCTATAGACATTTCGTTACTGCTTTGACATGAACAAAATTCAGATCATAAACTTTCCTTGGAGTGGAACTCTTCACTAAATGTAGCAATCATTAATTGGCGTGGGTGAGAGAAAAATTATGTTGGAAAAACTATTGTTAGCAGTTACGATTACTTTTTCTTTAAATCTGTTTTCGCAAGTTCACATACCCAAGCAAACGAATACAAATCTCAATAATTACCAACAACAAGCTGAAAGAGCAGCAAATCTTGTGGTAGCATTGCCACGGCAGGAGATTTTTTTTAAAGAAAGCAAATGACCAACAAAGAATTCAAAACTCACAGAACACAAAACGCTGTATTAGTCTCGTGGATTTTTGAATCTTACTGAGTTGATTTCGTTTTAACTTGTTTTGTTTTCAAATTTGTCAAGTGTAGGTGGTCAGTTCTCAAGATCGCACAAACATAACTAACATTGCCCTAGATCTGTTACCTCATAACAAAGAGGTGCACCAAGGCGAGTATCTTTGTAAAAGACGTATGAAGTCTTTTTTTGTTCCATTATCTTTGTGTTTCGTTTAGTATACCAAGAGTGTTCCAGTCAAAAATCCGTCACTCTATCAAGGAACTTCCAACTCATTAACAGGTCTAATAGATAGGGATGATTTAAAGCCAGTGCGATCTATGAGTCAATCGATTACTGTATCCTGGTCAACAGTTGATACAAGGCTTCCAGAAACCTCAGTACAAGTTGATAAACTCTCAAATCATGACCTAATTTTGCGTTGTCAAGCAGGATTACGCCCTGATCGTGCTGGGTTTGCTGAGTTGTTACGTAGATATCAATCCCAGGTAGATAGAGTCTTATACCATCTAGCTCCTGATTGGCCTGACAGAGCTGATTTGGCTCAAGAGGTTTGGATTCGTGTATATCGGAATATTAACCGATTACAAGAACCATCCAAATTCCGAGGCTGGTTAAGCCGTATTGCCACCAACTTGTTTTACGATGAGTTGCGTAAGCGCAAGCGGGTTGTCAGTCCTTTGTCACTGGATGCTCCCCGTTCGGTAGACGATGGCGAGATGGATTGGGAAATTGCAGGAGATACTCCGGGACCAGAGGAAGAACTGACGACTAGAGAGTTTTATGAGCAACTACGTGAGGCGATCGCTGATTTGCCAGAAGTATTCCGCACAACAATAGTTCTACGAGAAATCGAAGGATTGGCATATGAAGAAATTGCCGAAATCACTGGTGTTTCTCTAGGAACAGTTAAGTCGAGAATAGCTAGAGCAAGAGCGAGATTGCAATCTCAGTTGCAAAATTATTTAGATTCGTAATAACAGTTTCCATCCTTTGGTTAATGGCAGATTATGATAATTCGTTAGTATTATGAAAGAGATAGCAGAGTGCTTCTGCCAACAGGAAAAGAATTGATTCATTTCTCATCTTAGTCCGCTGTGTTTACCCGTGTAGGAATTGGTAATAATGTTAAAATGACTACTGATTCTCAGTTTGATGACCGTTCTGCCTTGCAACATCACAAAGATTTGCGAGGTGGGAATACTGAGCATACCAATGAATCAACGGGTGCTATGGATATGGTGAAGCGCGATCGCTTCGAGTTATTGAGTGCTTACCTCGATGGTGAGGTGACGGCTGCTGAACGCAAGCAAGTCGATAAATGGCTTGCAGAGGATGCGACAGTTAAGCGTTTGCATGCGCGACTCTTAAAGTTGCGACAAGGTGTACGGGCTATTCCAGTACCTGAACCACAACAGTCAGTAGAAGAAACAGTCGAGCAAGTGATGGCACGTTTGCGCCGTCGCCCTAGGCTAGTATTGATGGCTGGAGGGGCTGCTATTGCAGCTTGCATGATTAGCGCCTTTTCTGGTCTACTGACAGGTGGTGAGTCTAGGCTACCTCAGCTGGCTCAGAACCAACCAATGCAGACACAATCAGTAACGTCTACTCCTGTTGTCGCCTCACCGCTTAGGGTTGCTATAAATAATCCGGTGATCCCAATTCCAAAAACAGCAGAAGCCTCTCCTGAAAATTTAGATGATAAAAAAGTAGAGCCTCAATCGCACGATATCGAGCACAACTTCAATGTTGAATACAATGTAAATTAAAAAGTTATGAATGATGAATTTTAAGTAAAAAATTAAGTTAAAAAAAATTAGAATTCATCATTTGTGTTTATTAAAACTATTCCACCAACCCAATGGTTGGTGGATACCTTGTAATTGAATGGCTAGCTTTTCTGTCATTATGTAGACCCAGGCATCACCAAGCAAGTGTCCTTGTAGATCCTGGGTTTCTATTTGCTTTCTGTTGTAAAGGTTTTCTGATGCGTCTCGATCAGGATGGTAACCTTCCAACTCGTCCAAAGCCGTCAACACATCTGGGTTCGCAAATGAGAGTAAATATCCGTATACGGCGCTATCTCCTGGTGTCATCGCGGGATAACCCATTGGTAGGGCAAACAATTTTCCCTGCGCAACGGCTCTAGTAGTATTGACTACCTTAGCAGCACAGTATCTTTGATAATTTTCTTCACCTGGTTTAAGAGTCCCGTAGACAAAAACTTTTATCACCAAGAATCCTTAATAAGTCCTGAAGTTGCTAGTTACAAAAATGCGTGTTTCAAGGGTATTGGCAAAGACCGAGATTCAAACCTTGAGCAGAAATATTTTCTTCGTCGCTACATGAATCGATTTTGCACACTTGTCTCGTAATCAAGCTGAAAACCCTTTCAATGTAAGTCTTTTACTCATATTCTGCTTGAAATACAATACTACATTTTATTTACAATGTAAAAGATGTAATGTATTCTGCACAAGCTGTAAAATTTTGCGAATTCTCCCAATATTATAAATGTAACGATTTAAATTGGGGGAGTGAATGTGCCAAAAGCTGGCATGAGAATCAGACAACTAGCCCACGAACGTAGAAGTAAAGCTTTAGCACGCTTTGGAGGAGCATTTAGTTTAGTTGTCTCTCCCTTTTTGATTTTGTTACTGATACCAATCCCGTCGCGATTGGGAATATTGGTTGTGCTTGGCTGCTGGGTTGGTGCAGCTTTGCTTTACCAACAAGGGCAACAGTTGTGGATCAAAGCCAATCAAGCAGACCAAGGTGCCCACGGAGAAGAAGAGGTAGCGCGACTGTTAGAACCTCTGGAACGCCAAGGCTGGATAATTGAATACAATGTTCCGCTTAAGCGCTGGGGTGATGCGGATGTATTTTTGTGTTCCCCTAAAAGCAATTATTTTGTAATAGATGTCAAAAGTAATAAAGGCAGAGTATTTTTTGATGGTGCGATGCTGAAGCGACGCTACGGCAAGCAGGTTCATGATTTTAATAATGGGAAAAACTTGTTACAAGCAGTTAAGGGTCAGGCAAGCGCTTTAAAAGAGATGAAGCGCGTGAGTTTTGTGCAACCAATCATTTGTTTTACCCAGGCAAATCTAGAGAAAATCAAGCAGAACAAGCAAATTAATGGTGTATATGTAGTTAATGCAGTAAATTTATTAAGTTTATTGACGTCAGGATCAAAGAAATTGACAAAATATAGCTAGCTTAGTTTTGATGGTAGTATAGTTACTTCAATACTTAAAAAATAAGTATCTATAATAAAACAAATACAAAAAATCCTAATGTAGTATGACTAACAAAATGAAGTAACTTATAATACAGAAAAATATTTTGAAGAATTCCCTTAAGTATCTGTAGACGATGACAACTCTTATATTTGTACATGGTACAGGGATACGAGCAACTCAATATGAGGAAACTTTTGTACTAATTCAACAAAAGGTTGGTGTCCAACGTCCCGATATCAAGGTTGTCCCTTGCTTGTGGGGTGAGATGTTTGGAACCAAGTTAAATGCCCAAGGGGCATCTATACCTTTGTATGATGCAACACTAGCATTGTCGGAAGAAGAGGAAGATAAAGAAATTTTGCTGTGGGAACAGCTATACCGCGATCCCCTGTATGAATTGCGGTTATTGTCACTAAAACCGAATTCGGAAGATACTGCTAATCCTTTTGCAGAACAACCCAGCGATGAATTAAATTCTCGCTTGCAAAGCCTGAACCCTTCACCTGAATTACAAGCTCTTTTGGTAAAGGCAGGAATTGCTTTGGTGTTTGATGAAGCACTACAAGCAGTTATTCGCAGTCAAGCTTACCAACAAGCCTTGCAAAAGGCATCAGAATCTTTAGGTGAGTATTGTGATGCTGTAGCAAGAGCGATTGTGGCTCAGGCTATGTTTGACTGTGAACAACAGGAAAAATATCCACCAATTCTCACTAATGCTGAATTACGGGATGAAGTGGTAGAAAAGCTAAGTTGTGCCTTGGGAGAAGCAGAGTTGGGATTGGGAGGCTGGGTGTGGAAGCCTCTTTCTCTGCTGACGCATCCAACTACGTTTGCGATGAAGCGCAAGCGCGGTAGTATTACAGACGCAATTTCACCCTTTCCTTGCGATATCTTGCTTTATCAGAGTCGAGGAGAACGAATTCGGCAATTTATCCGAGAAATTATTGAGCAAGCTGAACCACCAGTAGTTTTACTAACTCATAGCTTGGGAGGTATTGCCTGCGTTGACTTGCTTGTTAAAGAATCGTTGGAACAGGTGGCGCTATTAGTAACGGTTGGTTCCCAAGCACCATTTTTATACGAGATTAATGCACTACACAGTTTAGAATATAGTGATCCACTGCCAGAGCATTTCCCAACTTGGTTGAATATATACGATTTGCGGGATTTTCTCAGTTACATTGGGGCTAATGTTTTCCCCGATAAAGTGCAGGATGTCTTAGTAGATAACAAACAACCATTTCCGCGATCGCACGGCGCTTACTGGGAAAATCCAGCCACATGGAAAGCGATCGTCTCCAGATTACCATGAGTGAGATAGTTGCCAAACCAGAGGAGACTTATGGGCTAGTTGTAGGTATCGAGAAATACTACGAGACTTCTTGGAATGTAAAGGGCGGTGGTCCTGTTAATGACGCTTTGAAGTTCACGGACTGGCTGTGTAAGCGAGGCGTACTGAAAGAAAATATCCGGCTTTGCTTGTCGCCGTTAGAGGAAAATCGTTACTTAGTCGAGCAATCACAGTTAGAAGTAGAAGCAGCAACCGAGAATAATCTGTCCGACATAATTGAGAATTTTTTATCCAAAAAGAAAGGAGATTTGCTCTTTATTTTTTGGGTGGGACATGGCTTGCTTACTTCAGAACGAGAACGCAGGCTATTTTGTGCTGATGCCACATCTCAAAATTGGCGAAACCTAGATTTGAATTCTTTGCTCCTTTTATTAGCTTCCGATTGGTTTCAGATTCGGAATCATATTTGCATGGTTGATGCCTGTGCCAATTATGTTTTGGAGTCGAAAGGAAGACCAACGAACTTCAAGGGTAAAGAATTTTCTAGTGGTAGCCCCAGGCAAGACATTCAACAGTTTGTATTGCTTGCCACCAGAGAAGGAGAAACAGCAAAGGTTAACACTAAAAGTCAAACAGGATATTTCTCTCAAGCAGTCAGAGAGGTACTTGAACAGGAAGCTTTGGAATCTTGGCCTCCAAATATGGAGGTAATTGCTGAAAAAGTTAAACGGCAATTTGCCAGTTTAGATAAAAAACAATTACCAACTTATTTTTATCGTCGCAGTTGGGATGGAGATTTTGATATTTATCGTCCAACCAACTTAAATCTGCCAGAGAAATTTCATCAGTTAAACGATGAATCGGGAAAAAATGCTTCAGGTAAGTCACCAACTTTGTTCATTCCAAACACCACAACTTTCGATTTTGAAGTGGTGACTGTGAATGCACAAGGTAGAGAAACCAAACGGTGGAGGGAACAGGCAAAGTACTTTATAGAAAGTTTGGACAATGAAGTTTGCCTAGAAATGGTTTGCATCCCAGATGGAAAATTTTCAATGGGAGCACCCAAAGAAGAATTTGAATCTGATGAGGATGAGCGTCCCCAACATTTAGTCACTGTAAAATCTTTCTTTATGAGTCGTTATCCTATCACTCAGGCGCAGTGGAGAGTAGTTGCAAACTTTCAAAAAATCCAACGTGAACTTGATTTAGAACCATCCTCTTTTAAAGGAGATAACCTACCTGTAGAGCTAGTTTCTTGGCGTGATGCACAAGAGTTTTGTGCGCGACTATCGCAGAAAACACAACGAATATATCGCTTACCAAGTGAAGCCGAATGGGAATATGCTTGTCGCGCTAGAACAAAAACCCCATTCCATTTTGGTGCAACAATCACAACACATTTGGCAAACTATTGTGGAGAAGACGCCAATCAAGTTTATAAACAACAGACAACCGAGGTTGGTATTTTTCCAGCTAATACCTTCGGACTATGCGATATGCACGGGTTAGTCTGGGAATGGTGTGAGGACTATCAACACGAAGACTATCAAGGCGCACCATTAGATGGAAGTTCATGGATGAATGATGGAAATTCTGAATATCGAATATTGCGGGGTGGTTCTTGGGATTCTTCTCCTCGTTTCTGTCGCTCTACATCTCGGTTTTTTGAAAACCCAAACGTTCCGGACAAAGAATTTGGGTTTCGAGTTGTCTGCTCTTCTTAAGAAAGTTTTATGATTAATGTGATATTAATTTAGCTATTCTTTCTTGTATTGACAAAATGGACAAAGAATCGGATATTTGTAAGCTAGTTTCTTGACGGATTTGAACCTTCTTATTTATCAGCGATTTCCTACAAGCATCTCTATAAGGATGAGAAAGCCAGTTCCAACTTCCTACAACAGCAAATTTGGTGTCGCAAACTAAAATTTTTTCGTTTGTTCCCCTGCTTGCTACTTGTGTTTCTTTGCCTAATCTAATTAAAAGTGAACCTGGATATTCAGAAAATAGTTCTGCCAATTTTTCTTCATATTGAGCTTCATTATTATCATTCTCTTCGTCTCCTTGAAAACCATAAATGACTTTTACGTTTACTCCTCTTTCCAAAGCAGAAATGTCCTTTGAATCATAATGTGGGAAAAATTTTGAACCATAAATTGGAAAAAAGTTAACGCAAATTTAGGCTTTTCGCGCCAATCACAAAATAAAACTTTGAATCAAATCATGAGATAGAGTTGAAATTCTGAAGCATAACTAGAGAATGAGTTGA